>ERZ780148.160-NODE-160-length-57622-cov-7.392065_pt1 | contig 57622 bp, 48 predicted proteins | sample MGYA00510984_ERZ780148 | MGnify/ENA primary metagenome ERZ780148 (study PRJEB29588, sample SAMEA2160902) | human gut metagenome | biome: human gut; feature: human-associated habitat; material: faeces | place: Denmark | collected 2008/2010 ...
TAGAGTAAATGAGTTAAATTATTTAAGAAGCCCAGAGTACAAAGAAAAAATGTTGTTAGAAAAAATAACTAATATTTATGAAAAGGTTAAAGGAAAACTTACTAAAGAGGAAATATTATATAGTGGTGATTTTATTAATCTTATAAAAGAGGTTTATAGCCTTCCTAATAATAAAACTATCACAAGAGAAAAAATAGTTAAAAATGGTGGTAAAGATTCAGTTATAATTGTTGCTACAGATAGTAACGAAAATTACATATTGACATTTCAAACTAGAATTAATGATAAAATAATAGCAGAGTTTCCTTCGGGTTATATTGAGGATGGAGAAGATGTTATTGAAGCTGCCAAAAGAGAGTTAAAAGAGGAAACTGGATATGTTTCAGATAATGTAACAATACTTGATAATTCATATTATTCTGTAGGTATAGATAATTCGATTTGTTATGTTGTACGTATTAAAAATTCTATTAAAGCATTTAATGTAAATCCAAATGAAAACTTGACATATGGAATATTTACTGAAGAAGAACTAAAATATTTACTTAATAATAATATTATGTGTGGTAGTTTAAATAAACTTGCGTATTATAGTTTACAAAATAATGGTTGTAAAAGAACACTTAGAATGTAAAAATATTGTAAAGTTTTGTATAAATAATGTAAAAATATTATTGTAAAGATATTTGAATGTGATATATAATGTAGATGGAACGTGTTAATAAAAAATATAGAATTTTTAAATATCCCTAAGTGTATTTGTAAATCTGTAAATTGTAGTGAAATTGTCATTAAAAATTATTTGAATTTTATAATATCAAAAACAATACAATTAGGCTCATCAAATATAGGCACAGCATCGTATATACCTAATGATGTGTTTATAAATGAAAAATATGCTAATCAGATATATACAGAAATAGGAAATATAATTTTTCCAATTAACTTTGCGATGGTATATATAATGGTAGGAATAGCTGTAATTTATATTTTATATGATTTAATAAAAAATAAAAATATAAATTGGTATTTAGCATTTTTTACGGTATTGATTGCTGCTAATATATTTACATTAATAGTAGGGGCACCTTTTGAATCTCAAAGGCTTTTTGCTTCGTCAATTGTACAAGTTTTACTATTGATTGGATATGTTGTGGCTAAAGGAATATACAATAAAAAAATAAATTAAGAAAGGATAAAAAGATGGAAAAGAAAAACGTAGTTATTATTGGTGCTGGTCCTGCGGGATTAACAATGGCTCATGAGTTACTAAAAGAAAATGGAAATGAGCAATATAATGTAACAGTGCTAGAAGAAACACAAGAAATTGGAGGAATTTCTAAAACAGTAAAATATAATGGAAACCGTATGGATATAGGAGGACATAGATTTTTCTCGAAAGATGAAAGAGTAATGAACTTCTGGCATGATTTAATGCCTGTACAAGGAAAAAACTCATTTGATGATGAAAAACTAGGAAGAGTAAAACCTCTTGAAGAAGGTGGACCAGACCCTGAAAAAGAAGACGATGTAATGCTTATAAGACAAAGGGTTTCTAGAATTTATTATTTAAAGAAATTTTTTGATTATCCAATTAGCATGAAGATGCAAACTTTCAAAAATATGGGATTTGGCCGTACAATGAAAGCTGGTTTTAGCTATTTAAAATCATTGATATTTAAAAGAGAAGAAAAATCATTAGAAGATTTTTATATTAACAGATTTGGTAAAGTACTTTATAGCATGTTCTTTGAAAAATATACTGAAAAACTTTGGGGAAGACATCCAAGCGAAATATCTGCTGATTGGGGAGCTCAACGTGTAAAGGGAATATCTATTAAAGCAGTAATAAAAGATATGTTCCATAAAGCATTCGGAAAGAAAAATAGCGAGAATACTGAGACTTCTTTGATAGAACAATTTTGGTATCCAAAATATGGTCCAGGACATTTATGGGAGACTCTAGCAAATAAAGTTTCAAATGAAGGAGCTTCAATATTAAAAGGATATACTGTTAAAAAATTAAATTTCAAAGATGGAAGAATAGTTTCTGCTGAATGTGAAACACCTGAAGGAATTAAAACAATAGAGGGAGATATATTTGTTTCTTCTATGCCGATGAATGATTTGGTAGCAGGATTTACAGGAATAGATGTACCAACAGAAATAAGAGATATAGCTAAAGGCTTACCTTTCAGAGATTTCATAACAGTTGGATTATTAGTAGACAAGCTAAACTTAGAAAACAAAACTGATATTAAAACTTTAGGAAATATAGTCCCAGATTGCTGGATTTATGTTCAAGAACCAGAAGTTAAAATGTGTAGAATTCAAATATTCAATAACTGGTCACCATACTTGGTAAAAGATGCAGAAAACAAAGTATGGATTGGATTGGAATATACATGTAGTGAAGGTGATGAATACTGGAATATGTCTGATGAAGAATTTATAAACTTTGCAATAGATGAATTAGTTTCAATGAAAATAATTAGCAAAGATCAAGTTGAAGATTCTCATCGTGAAAGAATTAAGAAAGCATACCCTGCATATTTTGACACATACAAAGATATTGATAAATTAATAGACTACGTAAATAACATAGATAATTTATACTGTATAGGAAGAAACGGTCAACATAGATATAACAACATGGACCACTCTATGGTAACGGCTATAGAAGCAGCTAAGAATATACGTAATGGAATAGCAGATAAGTCAAATATATGGAATGTAAACACAGATAAAGAATATCATGAAGTAAAAAAAACAGAACAAAATTAATTGAAAAAATATCTACCTAGAAAATATTTTTAGGTAGATATTCTTTTGCAAAATTAGTAAAAAATAGCAACAAAAAAATGACAAAATATGTTCCTTTTTTACAAGTTTCATGATACAATAAAGCGAGAATAAGACAAAAGGAGAGATACATATGAGAAGATATATAAAAGTAGTAGCAATAATGTTAATATTACTATCTATGGCAGGGGCTATTAGCAATGCAAATGATAAAACAAGCAATATAAGTTTAGAAAAAGTAGTGGCAGAAAATAAAATAGTAGAAGATGGAACATATGTAATAAAATCTGCAATAAACAACGATTATGTATTGGATGTAGTTGGAGCCTCAAAAGTAAGTGGTGGCAATGTTCAACTATATAAAAATGCCTCGGCGGACCAACAACGTTTTATAGTAAAATACTTAGATAATGGGTACTATACTATTACAGCTAAGCATTCAAGCAAAGTTTTAGACGTGGCAAATGGAGGAAAAACAGCAGGTACAAATGTATGGCAATGTACACCAAATAATTCAGATGCACAAAAATGGTTGTTGAAAGATGCAGGAAATGGATATGTTTATCTAGTATCAAAGTGCAATGGATTGTACCTTGACGTAGCAAATGGAGTAGCAGCAAATGGCACAAACGTACAAGTTTGCTATGGAAATAATTCAAATGCACAGAAATTTAAATTTGAAAAGGTACAAAGCAGTAATAATCCTACAAATAATACTCCGACAGGAACAAAAACAATAGAAGATGGAACATATGTAATAAAATCAGGAATAAATAATGGATATGTATTAGATGTGTTAAATGGTTCTAATATAAGTGGAGCTAATGTTCAATTATATAAAAATTCATCTGTGAATCAACAACGTTTTGTAGTAAAATATTTAGATAATGGGTATTATACTATTACAGCTAAACATTCAAACAAGGTGCTAGATGTAGCAAATGGAGGAAAAACAGCAGGTACAAATGTATGGCAATGTACGCCAAACAATTCTAATGCGCAGAAATGGGTAATCAAGGATGCAGGAAATGGATATTACTATATAATATCAAAATGTAATGGATTATATCTTGATGCTGCAAATGGAGTGGCAGCAAATGGTACAAACATCCAAGTTTGTTATGGAAACAATTCAAATGCTCAAAAGTTTAAGTTTGAAAAATATTCAGAATTTGTAGGAACAAAAACAATAGAAGATGGTACATATCAGATAGAGTCCGGAATTAATAGTGGATATGTACTAGATGTAGTAGGTGGTTCAAATGTAAGTGGAGCTAATGTTCAATTGTATTCAAAAAAATCTGTTACAAGACAACGTTTTACAGTTAAATATTTAGGAGATGGATTTTACACAATAACAGCTGCTCATTCTTCTAAAGTATTAGATGTAGCAAATGGAGGGAAAACAGCAGGTACAAATGTATGGCAATGTACACCAAATAATTCAGATGCGCAAAAATGGATAATAAAAGATGCAGGAAATGGATATTATTATTTAATATCAAAATGTAATGGACTATATCTTGATGCGGCAAATGGAGTAGCAGCAAACGGTACAAACATTCAAGTTTGCTATGGAAATAATTCAAATGCTCAAAAATTTAAATTCGTAAAACCAATAAATATGCTAGAAAGTTTAGATGAAAGCAAATATCCAGGATACAAAGAAAGAATATCTGAACTTATGAATGCACATCCAAATTGGAACTTTGAGTTTTTATATACAGGAATAAAATTCAGCGATGCAGTGGCTGGAGAATATCAAGTAAGAAAAAGAAATCTTGTTCCAACAGAGTATGGTGGAGAATGGATTTCTGGTACAACATTATATGATACAGGATGGTATGGAGCATCTGAAAAGGCTATAGCATATTATATGGATCCGCGTAATTTCTTAAGTGATACAGATGTATTCCAATTCCAAGATGTAAATGAATACTTAGAAGGAGCATGCACATTGGATGGATTGAAATCTAAAGTTGCTAATTCATTTTTAGCAGATTATGCAACAGATATTAATACAGCTTGCTTGAATCAAAATGTAAATCCATATTACATAATAGCTAGATTATTCCAGGAAAATGGAACAAACCCTAAGAGTGGAACACATAAAATGGATGCAGGAAATGGTAAGTATTACTATAATCCATTCAATATAGGAGCTACAGGAGATTCTTTAACGGAAGTGTATAACAATGCACTAGCTACAGCTAAGAGAAATGGTTGGGACACTATGGTAAAAGCTCTTGAAGGCGGAATTAAGATATGTAAAGAAAACTGGTTAGACAATTATCAAAATACACTTTATCAGAATAGATTTGATATAGATTCAACAAATGGAACTTCATTATATACTCACCAATACATGCAAAATCTAATGGGAGCATATAGTGAAGCAAGAATATTAAGAAGCTCATATTCTAATACAGGAAAATTGGAATCTAATTTTACATTCCAAATACCTTTGTATGAGGGAATGGATAAGGAACTTTCACCTATTCCTAAAAATAATCAAGAAAGCTATGCAATAAATGTGAAAACGACAGGAACATCAATCCGTATAAGAGAAGATGCTTCAACTGATTCAAAGATATTGAGAGAAATACCAAATGCTGGAACAGTGCTATTATCAGTAAAAAGAGGAATTAATTCTAATTGGCAACAAGTTATTACAACAGATGGATTAATTGGATATGTATCTGGAACATACCTAGAACAAATTGATGATGTAAAAACATGCAACTATAAAGCAAAAGTAAAAACCAACGATGGAAATGGATGTAATGTAAGAATTGGACCAAGTACTAGATTAGATAAAGTAACAGCACTTTCAGATGGCGTTGAAGTAACGGTTATAGATAACTCTACTTATAAAAATATAGATGGATATGATTGGAGCAGAGTAGTACTTTCTAGTGGAACACAGGTATTTATACCAAGTAGATACTTAGCAAAAATAAACTAATCATATTTTAAGAGAGGTAAAAATGAAAAAGATAAATATAAATAAAATGTTTATAATATCAATAATATGTGCAATGATATTACTTGTATTTTCAAGTAATACCATTGCAACAAGCATGGTAGAATTTGATGATGAAATGGCAGATGAACAAGCTAACGAAGAATTAAGGAAACAAGAACAAGAAGACCAAGAAAATGCTGGAAAATCTAGTAATAACTTTTTATCAGAATTATCTGTAGAAGGATATAAAATAAGCCCTGCTTTTGATAAGCAAACAATAAATTATAGTATAGATGGAGAAATAACAGCAAAGAAAGTTAATATACAAGCCAAAACAGATGATGACAGAGCAACAGTTACTGGAATAGGCGAAGTAGAATTACAAACAGGTGAAAATAATTTTAGGATAAGTGTAAAAGCAGAAAATGGAACTGAAAGGGCATATTTTATTAAAATTATAAAGAAAATAGATGATGAAGAATTAAAACTTTCATCTTTAAAAATTAAGGCTGTTGATAAAAATGGAGAAAAGCAAGATGTAGATTTAAATATAGATTTTTCTTCAGATGTTTTTGCGTATAGTTGTGAAGTTTCTTACACTATTACAAAAATAGAAGTGGAAGCAGTAGCAAATAAAACAAATTCTAAAATAACAATTGAAGATAATCCTGAAGAATTAAAGGAAGGCCAAAATACAATAAAAATAAAACTAACAGATGATAATGAAAATGAAACTATTTATAAAGTACAAGTAAATAAACAATACAGCTTAATGGCTAATGGAGCAATTGATAATGAAACAGGCAGCAAGAACATAGTAATTGGAATTATAGCTATAGTACTTTTGATAATGGTTATATTACTATTTACAAAGAAAAGTAAGAAGAGAAAACATTAAAATTTAAAGTGAGGAATAATGTATGTGGGGAGATATCGCTATTGCATTCTTATTAGCATTTATAACAGCATTTGTAATAACACCGTATACAATAAGATTAGCTATAAAAGTAGGCGCTGTAGACGTACCTAGCGACAGAAGAGTAAATAAAAAGCCAATGCCAAGACTTGGAGGATTAGCAGTTATATCTGGTTTTTTAGTATCTATGATATATTTAATTATATCTATGGCAATAGAGGGGAAAATCAATTTTTTAGAAGATAATTTATATATAAAACTTGCAGGTGTATTACTAGGAATGATTATTCTTGGAATTACATGCTATATAGATGATGTAAAAGGAATAAAGCCATTAACTAAATTAGCAGGACAAACCTTAGCAGCGATTGTTGTTGTTCAGAGTGGTGTTCTTATAGATAATTTTACTATACCTTTTAAAGAAAATAGTATTGTATTAAACGAAGTATTTAGTTATATACTGACTATAGGATGGATAGTAGGAATTACAAATGCAATAAATTTAATAGATGGTCTTGATGGATTATCTTCAGGAATTACATTAATTTCATGTATATCACTATTGATAATTTTTGCATTAAATGAATCTCCGTTAATAGCTATAGTGTTAATTACAGCATTAGCAGGTTCGATAGTTGGATTTTTGCCATATAATTTCAATCCAGCAAAAACATTTATTGGAGATGTAGGTTCCAATTTTATGGGATTTGCACTTTCAATAATATCAATATTAGGTGTGGCTAAAACTTATACAGCTATAGTTTTAATAGCTCCTATAATAGTACTTGCTTTGCCGATATTTGACACTCTATGGGCAATAATTAGAAGAATAGTAAAAACAAAATCTATAAAAGGTGTATTTAAAGCAGATAAAGGTCATTTACATCATAGACTTATGGCAAAAGGTTTTTCACAAAAACAATCAGTGCTAATTCTATATGGAATAACTGCGATACTAGGAATGACAGCAGTAATACTTTTGGATAGTGGAATCTGGAAAGCAATATCATTTGCTTTACTTGTAGTTGCAATTATAGCAATAGGATATAAAGATATAAAACAACTAGGATTGTTTAATGATGAAGAAAACAATCATGGCAAAGGAGAATAATATGAAGAAAATTACAATATTAGTACCTGCATATAATGAGGAAGAATCTTTACCTTTTTTATATGAGCGAGTTTCTAAAATTATGAATGAAATGGAGAACTATGAATTTGAGCTTCTTTTTGTTAATGATGGAAGCAAAGATAATACATTAAAAGAAATAAAGGAATTGAGAAGTAAAGATAATAGAGTTAGTTATGTAGACTTTTCAAGAAATTTTGGAAAAGAAATAGGGATGATTGCAGGCTTAGACTATGCAACAGGTGATTGTGTAATAATAATGGATGCAGATTTACAAGATCCACCAGAGCTAATTCCAGAAATGATAGCCTTATGGGAAGAGGGATATGATGATGTATATGCCCAAAGAAAATCTAGAAAAGGTGAAACTTGGTTAAAGAAATTTACATCTAAAATGTATTATAAAGTATTGCAAAGCTTAACAAAGGTGCCAATCCAAAAAGATACAGGAGATTTTAGATTATTAGATAGAAGATGCGTGAATGCATTAAAAAAGATGAGGGAAACGAGCAGATGTTCAAAGAGCATGTTTAGCTGGATTGGATACAATAAAAAAGCTATTTATTATGATAGAGACCCACGAATAGCAGGAAAAACAAAATGGAATTATAAAAAATTAATAGATTTAGCAATAGATGGAATAACAGCTTTTACAACATCTCCACTTAGAATTTCTACATATCTTAGTATACCAACTTTTTTAGCTTTAGTAGTATATTTTATATATGTGATAATAAAATGCATAAGATTAAATGTTGCTATTCAGGCATTCCAAGCTATTATATTATTAATATTATTCTTCTCAGGAGTACAAATAATATTGATAGGAATTATGGGAGAGTATTTAGGTAGAATATTCAATGAATCTAAAAACAGACCATTATATTTGGTAAACGAGTATAATGATAAAAGAGAAAATAATGATTAGAAAGGGTTATCTATAATATATGAGAGAGCAAAATATTATTAATCCTGAAGTAGAAGATGGTATAGAAGAAAAGCTTGAAATAAGCTTAAGACCTCAGTTTTTAAGAGAATACATAGGGCAGAATAAAGTTAAAGAGAATATGAAAGTGTATATAGAGGCTGCAAAGAAAAGAAAGGAGCCTCTAGATCACGTTTTATTATATGGTCCACCGGGCTTAGGAAAAACAACTTTAGCTAATATAATTGCAAATGAAATGCATTCAAACATAAAAGTTACATCTGGTCCAGCAATAACAAAGCCTGGAGATATGGCAGCATTACTTACGGGATTATCAGAGAATGATATTTTATTTATAGATGAGATACATAGAATAAATAGAAATATCGAAGAAATATTATATCCAGCATTGGAAGATTACAAGCTAGATATAATAATAGGAAAAGGTCCAACAGCAAAGTCAATTAGAATAAATCTTCCTAAATTTACAATAGTTGGGGCTACTACAAAAGCTGGTTCTCTTACCACACCATTAAGAGATAGGTTTGGAATAGTGGAAAGACTAGAATTATACAGCTTGGAAGACTTAAAAACAATAATTAAAAGAACGGCTGGAATTTTGAATGTTGGAATAGATGAAGAATCAATAGAAGAAATTGCAAGAAGGTCAAGAGGAACCCCTAGAATTGCTAATAGACTTGTAAAAAGAATTAGAGATTATGCTACTGTTGTAGGAGATGGAAAAATAGATATTTCTATTGCAAAACTCGGATTAGACAAGCTTGAAATAGATAGCCTTGGACTGGACAAAATAGATAGAAAAATACTAGATGTAATGATTAATAAATATGGAGGAAAACCAATCGGAATAGAAACATTAGCAACCACTGTAGGTGAAGATATTGATACGATTGAGGATGTTTATGAACCTTATTTGATTCAAATAGGATTTATAGCAAGGACTCCAAGAGGCAGAGTACCATTACCAGATGCATATGACCATATTGGGGCAGAGCATCAAATTAGAATTTAGATAGTTAACAAAAGGGGAAAAGTATGAAAATTAATTGGAATAAGAAAATTGTTATAGGATTATTAATAATATTATTGGTTTCTATATTTTTGGAAGGTGTTGTTTTTAATATTAATTCATTTAGGCTTTTGGGTGGAGAATATCCATATAAGAAGATAGAAATATCTGATGATATTCTAGAAGGTTTAGAAAACTTAGGTGACAATAGGTATAAAGTAACAAAGAATAATCCAATGATTCGAATAAAAGACGTAAACATTCAAACAGGCACTATAAAGCTAGATATATCAAGAGAGCATAAAAACAATCAAATCGGAAAAAGAAAGACAGATATAACTATATATTATTCAGATGCAACTTCGAAATACCTTAGAAAAACACCAACAAAAACTATTAATGAACAAATTGCTAGAAGCCAATTTGGAATATTGCATCTTTCTGGAAAAACTAATTCAATTGTGATACAAATAAAAGCAGAAAAAGATGAGATTATAAACTTAAAAGATATAGAGTTTAATGTTAGTGTACCTTACAAATTCAATTTTGCAAGATTTTCAATGGTATTCTTAATAATAACAGCACTATATTTATTTTTTAATTTAAAAATATTTGATGAAGAATATGATGCAAGAAATAAATATCATTCAACAGTAGTCATCATTGTTCTATTGACTTATATAATCACAATGGTAAGTACAACTATCTTGGAAAGTGATAACAAGAATATAGTAACGGATCTTGATACAACAAGAACAATAGTGTATGAAAAGTATTACACAGATTCATTAATTAATGGCAGTTTAAGCTTACAAGTTGAAAAAGATGCTAGGCTTGACGAAATGGATAATGTATATGATGAAACTGCTAGAAGCATGGAAAATATAAATTATTTATATGATTATGCTTACTATGATGGGAATTATTATGTGTATTTTTCAATATTACCACAATTGCTAGTTAATATACCATTTAGACTTATAACTGGGCAGTACATAAATGTAGCATATGAAGTTTTGTTATTTGCCTTACTAGGCACAGTATTCACGTTGCTAGCAATTGAAAAGCTTATAAAGAAATTCTTTAAAAATGTTAATTTAAGAATGATGACACTTTCAATGATAACAGCTTTGTTTTCAAGTGTTCTATTATATTTAACAGGAAGAACTTTGGTTTATGAAGTTGTTGCTTCATGTGGATATTGGCTAATAATGCAAGCAGTATATTTCTTAGCTTGTGCATTTGATAAAGAAAAAATAAACTATAAATGTTTAACCATAGGATGCATATCTGCTGCTTTAGCGGTAAATGCAAGACCAAATTTATTAATAGTTTCATTGCTATTCTTGCCGATATTTATAGAAAAGTTTGTAGAATTTATAAAGAAATTAAAGAATGATAATTCAAAAACAACTAAAAAAGAATTTGTTAAATATATATTGGCAATAGTTCTACCTTATGGAATTATAGGAATTAGTATGATGATACTAAATTACGTTAGATTTGGTAGTATAACAGAATTTGGTGCTGCATATCAATTAACGTCAAACGATATGATAAATTTAGGTTATAGATATTCTACTATTCCAATAGGAATATGGCATTACCTATTTAATCCACCTGTAATAAATCTTACTTTTCCGTTTATTCATATGCAACCAGTAACTCCACTTTATTTAGGCTTTTATGGATGCGGATATGTAGGGGTAGGAACATTTTGGGCAACACCAATAACGTTATTGCTAATATTTATTCCAATCTTAAGAAAGCATATAAAGAATACAAATGTAAAATTATGGAGATTAATAAGAAATTCATTAATTGTAGCATTAATAATGATAATTGTGATAACCTTATTAGCGGCAAGCTATGAAAGATATTCTTTAGATTATACTTGGATGGTAGTATGGCCTGCAATTGCTATGATGCTACTAATATATGATTTAATTAAAGAAAATGAATTAGTTAGAAAAATGTTTGAAATAGTATGCACGATAGCTACAATTATATGTATTTGTGTAGCAATGGCTATGGCCATAAAATCTGAATCAAGATATGCTGAATATTTTTCATCAGAGCAATATGATAATATATCTCAAAGTATGATGTTTTGGGAATAAAGGAGAATATACTAAATGAAATTGTTAATGCATACATGTTGCGCACCATGCAGTGTATTTTGCATAGAAAGTTTAAGAGCAGAAGGGATTGAACCAACAGTATATTGGTTCAATCCAAATATACATCCATATTCAGAATATAAGAAACGTAGGGATTGTTTAAAAGATTATACAAAATTAATAAGTGTACAAGCCATATTTGATGACGAATATGGCTTAGATGCTTTCTGCCAAGAGGCTGTAAAAGATTTGAATAAAAGATGTGTGAACTATTGTTATCCTGTAAGGTTAAGGAAAACATTTGAATATGCAAAAGAACATGGTTATGATGCAGTAACAACCACTTTATTATATAGCATATATCAGAAGCATGATTTTATAAAGAAACTTATGGCGGATTTAAGCAAAGAATATGGAATAAAGTTTTTATATAGAGATTTTAGAGTTGGATTCTGGAAGGGACATGAGGAAGCAAAGAATTTACAATTATATTTACAGCATTATTGTGGTTGCATTTTCAGCGAAGAAGAATCTGAGTTAAAACGCATAAATTCTATAACAAAGATGCCTGATGGTTTTGAATTTTTGCCAATAAAACGTTCAATTGTAATAAAAAAGGAAAAAAATAATAAAGAAAAATATTTAGAATTATTGTTAGAGGCTGATCCAAATGAAGACGCAATAAAAAAATATTTAGAAAAAGGAGACTTGTTTGTATTAGAATATGAAGAAATTCCAGCTTGTGTTGCGGTTGTGGTGCAGATAAATAATGAAACAGTGGAACTAAAAAATCTAGCCACAAAAGAGGAATATAGAGGAAAAGGTTTTGCCAAGAAGATGATAAAGTATTTATCAGATAATTATAAGCAAAAATATAAAAAAATGATAGTTGGAACTACAGAAAACAATATTCCATTCTATGTAAAACAAGGTTTTGATAGATATGAAAAAACAATGAAAAATTTCTTTACAGATAATTATGATGAAGAAATATGGGATGGAAATCTACATTGTATAGATATGTATTATTATTCGAAAGAATTAAAGATTAAGTAAACAATATAAATGTTTAAAATATAAGCTTTTGGACAACATATTATGGGTGATTAATATGTTTAGGCCAAAAGCTTTATATTGTGAGAAAAATATTGAAAATTATGTACTAGGAAGAGAACTTTTAGAAAAGTATTCTGATGTTCCAAGAGCAATGATTGACAATCATAATAATATTGAGGAAATGAGAAAAAAGCAAAATAAGGATTTTGCAGATATGAAGCGAAATCTGATAATAGGAGTTAGAAAAACACACAAATTTGTTCCAAATCACAAGACATCAGATTTTCTAGTTCCATATACATCTTCTGGTTGCACAGCAATGTGTATGTATTGTTATCTTGTATGTAATTACAATAAGTGTGCATATTTGAGACTGTTTGTAAATAGAGAAGAAATGTTAGATAAAATTATAAGAACTGCTCAAAATTCAGAGAAAGATTTAACTTTTGAAATTGGAAGTAATAGTGATTTAATTTTAGAAAATACGATTACAAATAATTTAGTCTGGACGATTGAAAATTTTGCAAATACTTCAAAGGGACATTTAACTCTTCCTACTAAGTTTGATATGTTAGATGATATTTTGCCTTTAAAACATAATGGAAAAGTTACTATTAGAATGAGTGTAAATCCAGAAGAAATTATTAATAAAGTTGAATTCGGTACATCGAGGCTAAAAAATAGAGTTCAAGCTATAAATAAATTAGCAGATGCTGGCTATCCTATCGGAATATTGATAGCACCTGTAATATTGGTAGAAAATTGGAAAGAGCTATATTCAAATTTAATAAAATATTTGTATGAAAATTTAAACGAAAAAGCTAAGAAACAGGCGTTTTTCGAAATCATTTTTATGACATACAGTTTTGTTCATAGAGCAATAAATACGGAGGCATTTCCAAATGCAATAGAATTATATAATCCAGAATTGATGAGAGGCCGTGGAAGAGGAAAATACATGTACAATGATTATATTCGTGAAGAAGGAGAAAAATTTTTACGAGAAGAAATGAGTAAATATTTTCCGAATAATCAAATAGAATATATAGTATAAAAATATCTAGAATTATAATAAATATTGAAATTAATTATCAATTAAGATATAATTGTGACATAAAATATGTAGTATTAAATTAAAGATTTCGAAAGAAAATGCAGAGGTGAAAAATATGGAAGAATGGTTAAAATGGGCTATTGAAATTCAAAGTTTGGCTCAGGCTGGACTAGCATATACAAGCAATATTTATGACACAGAAAGATATGAAAGATTAAGAGAAATATCGGCTGAAATGATAGCTGCAAAAAGTGATATTAATTTTGAAAAAGTAAAGGATTTATTTTGTAACGAAACAGGGTACCAAACTCCAAAGATAGATACAAGAGCGGCAATATTTAAAGATGATAAAATTCTTTTAGTACATGAAAATAACGGAACTTGGTCATTACCAGGAGGCTGGTGCGATGTATTGGAATCTGTAAAATCAAATACTATAAAGGAAGTAAAAGAGGAGACTGGTTTAGAAGTAATAGCAAAAACAGTTATTGCTATTCAAGATAGAAATAAACATAATAAGCCAATATATGCATATGATGTATGTAAAATTTTTGTACTATGTGATATTATTAGCGGAAGGTTTGAGAAAAATATAGAAACAACAGAAACAAGGTATTTTTCATTAGAAGAAATACTGGACAATCTGGCGGAAGAGAAAACAAATAAAGAGCAAATTGAGATGTGCTTCAAGGCCTATAAAGATGAAAACTGGAAGGTACAATTTGATTAAAGAGTTCATAAGAAATATTATAATAATAAAAAAAGAAAGGACTGATAAAAATGGAAAAATCAAAAGTTTATTTTACTAAGGAAATAACACCAGAAAGTGTTGTAAAAATGTATGAGATTCTTGGAGTAAATTTACCAGGAAAGGTTGCTGTAAAATTACACTCAGGAGAGCAAGGCAATCAAAATTATATTAGACCTGAATTCGTAAAGGCGATTGTTGAAAAAGTAAATGGAACAGTTGTGGAATGTAATACTGCTTATGGTGGCGCTAGAAACACAACAGAAAAGCATGAAAAATTAATGGAAGAGCATGGATGGACAAAATATTTTAATGTGGATATAATGGATGCAGATGGAGATGATCTAGAGCTAGATATTCCAAATGGCAAGGTGATTAAGAAAAACTATGTTGGAAAGCATATGCAAAATTATGATTCAATGTTAGTATTATCTCATTTTAAGGGACATCCAATGGGAGGATATGGAGGAGCATTAAAACAATTATCAATAGGATGTGGTTCGTCAGCTGGTAAGTCTTGGATTCATTCAGCAGGAGTAACAAAAGACCAAGAAAAATTATGGGACAATCTACCAGAACAAAATAAATTTTTAGAAGCAATGGCGGATGCTGCATCATCAGTTCACGAAATGTTTAAAGGAAAAATAGTATATATAAATGTTATGTGCAATATGTCTGTAGATTGCGATTGCTGTGCTGTTGCAGAAGATCCATGCATGGAAGATATAGGAATATTAGCTAGTACAGACCCAATTGCTATAGATCAAGCTTGCATAGATTTTGTTTATAATTCAAAAGATCCAGGAAGAGACCATTTGGTAGAAAGAATAGAAAGACAAAATGGAGTTCATACAATAGAAGCAGCAAGTGAACTTGGATTTGGATCAAGGGAGTATGAATTAATAAATGTAGATAGGTAATTATAAACTAACCCCAATTGTTATTTTAACAGTTTAGGGAGATTTTTAAAATTTAAATAATACTCCAAGTGATATAAAATTTCCGAGGAGGAATTTATATTGTAAACATCAAACATAAAAAATATCAAATACAGTTGCCAATTTGGCATGGAAAAAATGGTAAAATTAATAGTAAATTATAAAATTTATGATAGTCTTATAAAGAGTAAAAGGAAAAAATATACTAACGTAAAAGGGGGATAAAATGGAAGAAAAATCAAAGAAAAAGAAAAAAATACTAATGACGGCTCTTATTGCTGTTATTATAATTTTAGCTATAGTAGGAGGTATTTTGATAAAAACGAAGATGGATAATAATATTGATAATGGAAAATCAACAGGTAAATTTAATATTGGAAAAAATCAGCAGGTAGAAATAAAGAAAAATGAAGCAAAAACTGTAAACCTTGTGGACTATGAGAACGGACTAATAAAGATGAAGATTCCGGAAGGATGGAAGGTTGATACAATAGGCGACTACATTCATTATACTGTAATGGCATATAATCCAGAAGAACCAGAATATCAGTTTTTCTTTAATATGAAAACAGAAGGATATAATAAATCGCAAGATGCAAAGGCGTTTCAACAGAAATATTATCCAAATTCGATGTTCGCCAAAGCATCAGTAATAGAAGATAAAACGACAGAGGGATTTTACAAGATTTTTAATGATTTAGGACCATTAAACAATACAGCAGAATTTACATTTCCAACGCTTTCCAACTTTACAGTTATAGAGAAATTAGGGACTGCAGCAATTGGCGGAGATATATTAAGAGCTAGTTTTAAAGATGCAAATGGAAAAGACGGAGAAGGAATATTCACTGCTTATGTTTATGATGCTGGACCATACTATGTAAACGAAAACATAATTTCAGGAAAGAAAATTGATATATACTATCTAAATGTTTATGATACAATGTTTGTTTCTGCCCCAAAAGATAAATTAGTTGATTGGGAAGATGTTCTAACTCAAATAACGGCTTCATTCGAATTTACAGATACTTTTATAAGCCAATACAACATACAACAAGATGCTGTTATGAAAAACTTCCAAAGCGTAAGGGCAGTATGCAACCAAACATCAGATATGATAATGTCTTCATGGGAGTCTAGAAGTGCGGCTTATGATAGAATGAGCCAAAAACAGAGCGATGCGACTCTTGGATATGAAAGAGTATACGACACAGATACTGGAGAAATTTACAAAGCATACAATGGTTTTACAGACGACTACCAAGGAAATAGATATCAATCAATAACAGACGATATGTATACCAAGCCAACCGATGGATATATAGAAAGAGTATATTAAAAATAAATTAACACATAATATGAATAAATAAACAAAAAATTATATAATGAAATTGAAACATTACCAGAAGAGTTGACGATTCAAGTGGTTAATTTTATTGAATTTTTAAAGTTATCATATGTAGATGGGGAGGCTCCTGAAAGTGTAACGATAAAAAGTAAAAAGGATTTAAAAGAAAAATTACAAAAAGGAATGAAGGACATAAAAGAAAAAAAGGTATATTCTTTAGATGAAGTCTTTGCTAAAATAGATAATATATAAAAGATAGGAGCAGATGATATGAAAAAATATAAAATAAAAGTATCAGAAACAGCGGAGAATGATTTAGAAAATATTATTTCATATCTTCGCCACAATCTGTCGGGAGACATACTTGCAGATAAATATAAACTACTATTGAGGAATATAACAAATTACCAGAATAGTAGAAAGGTAAGGTGGTATATATGAAGAAAGTAATAATTATACTAGCAGTTATAATGATTGCAGTAGTTGGCACAATGTATTTAATTGACTCTATTAAAATGAAAAATGGTGAGGAAGTAGTATTTGGAACTTGGGGCAAAAAATATTCAGCAGTGGTAAAGACAAGCCAAAATGAAAATGCAATAAAAGAAGAAAAATATTCTAAAACAATTGCCAATACTACAATAGAACTGAATATTCCAAGTGGCTGGAATTACAAAGAAATGCAGGTTACAGAAAACGATAATTATGATTATGCTTTGAAACTTTATAAAAATGACGAAGAACAGTATGCAATGATATATTTTTACAAAGAAAAATTTGGAGTTTGTGGTACTGAAAGAATATCAAAAAATATAACTCTAAATAACGGAAATAAAGTTGTTGTTGGATATCATACAGGTGATGAAGAATGGAAGGATATTATTATAAGAACTGACAAAAACATAGTAGCAATTAATCCAAATCTACCAAAAAATGAGGCAGATGAAGCAATTGAAATTATAAAAACTGTAAACATAAAGTAAATAGTTTAAAAAAGCAGATAGTTGATAATGAAGTGAACCCAAATTATTAGACAAAAAAGTTTAATAAGGAGGGTTCATTTTATGTCAAAATATTCAGATGAATCTAAATTAGAAGTAGTACAATATTACTTAAAAAATGGAGGATATGGGACAACTGCTAACAAATTTGGAATACCAGCTTTCGATACAGTAAGAAAGTGGGTAAAAAAATATGAAGAGCATGGAGAAAAAGGCTTAATAAAGAATATAAAAACATCATATAGTGGAGAATTTAAACAAAATGTGATAGAATATATGCACGATAACCATTTGTCTTGTCAAGAAACATCGCATCACTTTAATTTAGGCTGTGTAAGTGTTGTTTCAAAATGGGAACGTATATATTATGAGGAAGGACCACAAACACTTTATGAAGAGCAACGTGGTAGAAATAAAAATATGAGTTCTAAACCAAGAAAAAAGAAAATATCTAAAGAAAATGAAGAGGATTTAATCGAAGAAGTTCAAAGACTTAGAATGGAAAATGCATACTTAAAAAAATTGCAAGCCTTAGTTCAGGAAAGAACAAAGCCAAAACAATCGAAAAAGTAATTGTAATAGATGAATTAAGGCATGAATTCAAATTAGAGGCTTTGTTAAAATATGCAGAAGTAACAAGAAGTACATTTTACTACCAATTAAATAGATTAAAACAACCAGATAAATATAAAGAAATAAAAGAAGAAATAACAGCTATTTACCACGAAAATAAAGAAAGATATGGATATAGAAGAATTACATTAGAACTTCATAATAGAGGTTTTAGTATTAATCATAAAACAGTAAGAAAATTTATGAAAGAACTAGGCTTACAATGTTTTGTAAGAGTGCAAAAATATAAATCATATAAAGGTGAAGTAGGAAAAATTTGTGATAACTTACTAAATCGTGAATTTGAAGCTGAAGAGCCAAACCAAAAGTGGGTTACAGATGTAACAGAATTTAAAGTACATAATGAAAAAATTTATCTATCATCAATAGTAGATTTATTTAATGGAGAAGTAATAAGTTTTAATCTATCAAGACAACCAGTGTTTGCACAAGTAGTTGATATGTTAGAAAAAGCATTTAGTAAGATACCAGATAATACAAATTTAATATTACACTCTGATCAAGGATGGCAATATCAAATGAAGCAATATCAGTGGTTGTTAAAAGACAAAGGAATTAGACAAAGTATGTCAAGGAAAGGAAATTGTTTAGATAATTCATTAGTAGAAAATTTTTTTGGTTTATTAAAATCAGAATTATTTTATATGAAAGAATATAAAACAATAGAAGAATTAGAGAAGGATATAATTGAATATATAGATTATTATAATAATAAAAGAATAAAAGGCAAATTAAAAGGAATGAGCCCTGTACAATACAGAGTTCATTCCCAAGTAGCCTAGTACCTAATCAAAAAATGTCCAATTTTTTGGGTTCAGTACAATTGATGTATCTTGCTTTTTACTAATTATATAAATATTTTTGTGGATTTACTTGACTACCATTGACACGTATTTCAAAGTGTAAGTGATTTCCTGTAGAGTTACCTGTAGACCCTACCGCTGCTATTTTATCTCCTGCTTCTACGGTTTCACCTTCTTTAGCATATAATTTGCTACAATGACCATAATAAGTTTGAACTCCGTTTTTGTGATCTATTATTATTAAGTAACCATAGCCTCCCATCCATCCTGAATAAGATACTGTACCTGCTGCAGCTGCTTTTATAGCAGTTCCTGCTGGTGCTGCTATATCTAATCCAGCATGAGTATGGTCTCTTATGCTCTCTACCGCTCCGTATCTGGATGTTATATTTCCTGATACTGGCTTTACTGCTAAATATACTCCGTTACAAGTTGCAGCAGCAATTCTTTCTTGCTCATCTTTTATTACTCTTAAATCATTATTTATAGCATCATGAGCCTCTGCAAGCTCTAATACACTTATATCATCTATACTTTCTGTATAATTTTCTATAACTGCTATATTAAACTCTGTAGAATCAGCATATTCTTCTTGCATTTCTTCTATTATTTGCTCTGCTTCTTCCCATGTGTTTACATAGGCTTTCTTATCATCATTTAATGTAATCGCGTAAACTTTATATATTGTTTTTACATCTGCTTGTAATATCTGTTTTACTTCGTTCTCGTTTGTTTCTGATATATCTGCCAATTTTAATTTATATTCTGGTTCATTTATCAACTCAGAAAATATCGCATATGGACTATCAGATATTAAAAGCTCTGTATTAATAATATTTTCCATATTTTTTTTGCTTTTTACATAACCTATTTTCTCACCATTTAAATAAACCTCATAAACAGGTTTGTATTTTATCATAACAATAGCAACTAATATAAACAATGCTATCATTATCCATCTCGCAAATTTCCACATTTCTTTGGTGCAGTATTTTATTCTATTGCTTAAAATATAATTCACTCTCCTTTTTACTGCGACGCTTTTAATTATACCATATATTCTATGCAATTTCAAATAAAATATTCTGTTTTATCCCATTTAGAACATTTTTCTACAATTATTGCAACTATTGGAGTGTTATTTTGATGGTAATAGCTTCCATAATCTCCTTTTTTCTCCTTTTTACTTGTTTTTACTATATTCAACAGTTTCGTTTATTATCTCTATATGCCTCAAACTATTCAATTTTTTCTGTATTTCAACAATAAATATTGGTGAAATTGATATTACAATTGTATATAACCATTGAGTTGTATTTAACTGTACCAATTTAAATATTTGTGCTATTGGCTCCACAATTACAACTACTATTTGTAATATAGCTCCTAGAACAAATGCTCCGACTAAAAATTTATTTTCAAATATATTTAATTTAAATATACTTTCTTCACTTTTAATATTAAATGCATGTATTAATTCTAGCAATCCCAATGCTAAAAAAGCCATTGTTCTTCCCACATCTACTCCATATTTTTTTGTTCCGATACTGAAAGCCAACAACGTAAGCATTCCCAGCATTGTACCCTCTGTTATAATCTTTCCCCATAAGCCATCTGCAAATATACTTTTCTTAGGATTTCTTGGTAATCTGTTCATTATATCAGGTTCAGCTCTTTCCAAGCCAAGTGCAATTGCTGGGAATGAATCTGTAACAAGATTTATCCATAACAATTGAATTGCTAGCAATGGTGATTTTATTCCTAATAAAAGTCCTACAAAAATTGCCACTATCTCTCCAATATTAGTTGCTATTAAAAAATGAATTGCCTTTTTTATATTATCAAATATATTTCTTCCTTGTTTTACCGCTTCCACTATCGTAACAAAATTATCATCAACTAAAATCATGTCTGCAGCATTTTTAGCAACATCAGTTCCTCCTTTTCCCATTGCAATTCCTATATCAGCATTTTTAAGTGCAGGAGCGTCATTTACGCCATCACCAGTCATTGCAACAACTGCTCCTGTGCTTCTAAAAGCCTTAACAATTTGAACTTTATTTTCTGGCGAAACCCTTGCAAATACAGAGTATCGCATTATGTTCTGATTTAGCTCTTCCTGGCTCATTTTATCTAAGCTTATTCCATCTATTGCTAAATCACCTTTTCTAAATATTCCTATTTCCTTTGCAATTGCTTTTGCCGTTTGAATATGATCGCCTGTAATCATTACAGTTTTTATTCCAGCTCTTCTGCACGTTTTTACAGCTTCTTTTACTCCTTCTCTAGGTGGATCTATCATCCCTATTAATCCTACAAAAATCAAATCATTTTCTATTGATTTACTATCTATAAAATTTGGTAACTGTTCTACATCTTTATATGCTACTGCAATTACTCTTAATGCAGAATTTGCCATGTCATTATTCTGTTTTTCTATCAGTTCTTTCTTGCTATAAATTGGTACATTTTGTCCATTCTGATAATATTGGCTACACCTTTTCAATAACACATCAGGTGCTCCTTTTGTAATTATTCTGTATCCATGGTTTATTCTGTGAATTGTTGTCATCATTTTTCTTGTAGAATCAAAAGGAATGTCTTTTACCCTTTTCATATTCGTATACAAGCTTAACTTACTTAAGTTATTTTTCACGCCTGCATTTACAATAGCTACTTCTGTAGGTTCTCCCATTACAGTTCTTGATCCATTTATATTTTGCTCTTGAGTATCTGTGCACATCATCCCCAATTCTAATATTTTTAGTTTATCTTCCTGATTTGCTTCTCCAAAGGCATTTCTTATACTTGTAACTGTCATTTTATTTTGGGTTAAAGTTCCAGTTTTATCAGAGCATATAACACTACTGCTTCCTAATGTCTCTACTGCTGGCAGTTTTCTAATAATGCTATTTTTCTTTGCCATTTTAGTAACTCCTATTGAAAGCATTATTGTTACAATCGCTGGCAAACCTTCTGGAATAGCAGCAACTGCAAGCCCTACAGATGTCATAAACATTTCACCTATTGGTATTTTTTTAAATATTCCTATTACAAAGATAATAGCACAAATAATTAAGCAGCCTGTACCAAGCATTTTCCCAACTTCCGATAATTTTTTCTGAATAGGCGTTTCTGGTGCTTTATCTTCTATTATCATATTAGCAATTTTTCCCACCGTAGTATCCATACCAGTTTGGGTTACAATCGCTTCTCCATGCCCATTTACTGCAATTGTGGTAGCAAAAGCCATATTGGTCTGGTCTGCAAGTGGTGTATTTTGCATTAATTTATTATTAGCCTGTTTCAAAACTGGCACTGTTTCTCCAGTTAAACTAGCTTCTTCAATTTTCAAATCATTTGCTTCTATCAGTCTGCAATCAGCTGGAACATAATTTCCCGCTTCAATTATTACAATATCACCTGGTACAATTTTTGCTACTTCTATTTCTTTTATCTTGCCATCTCTTCTCACTTTAGCAATTGGTGCCGCCATCTTTCTTAATGCTTCCAGTGACTTTTCTGCTTTTTCTTCCTGAATTAACCCCATAACAGCATTAAATATTACAATTGCTATGATTATAATTGAATCTATATAATCCCCGCTTCCATCTAAATATGCCATAACGGCTGATATGATAGAAGCTACTATTAAAATAATTATCATAAAATCGTTGAATTGTTTTAAAAATCTTATAAAAATATTTTCCTTTTTCTTCTCTTTTAAAACATTTTCTCCGTATTTTTCTAATCTTTCATTAGCTTCTACTTCAGATAATCCCGTTATGGCATTAGTTTTTAATTTTTTTATAGTTTCTTGAACATCCATCGTATACCACATATAACACACACTCCTTTGTTTTTATATATAGTATTCTTCTTGTCCAATAAATAGAACTATTTTAATCTCATTGAAAGCAATTTACTTATTCCTTTTTCTTCCATTGTTACACCATATACTGTATCAGCTATTTCCATAGTTCCCTTTCTGTGTGTAATTACTAGGAATTGTGTATCATTGCTAAATTTTTTCAAATATAATGCAAATCTATTTACATTTACATCGTCTAAAGCTGCCTCTATTTCGTCTAATATACAGAATGGAGCTGGATTTATTTTCAATATAGCAAATAGTATAGCTATTGCTGTTAAAGCCTTTTCTCCTCCTGATAGTAGCATCATATTTTGTAGCTTCTTTCCTGGTGGTTGAACCCTTATATCAATTCCACATTCTAGTATATTGTTTTCATCATCTAAAATCAGTTCTGCCTTTCCACCACCAAATAGCTCAACAAATACATCATTAAAGTTTTTATTAATCTTCTTAAACTGTTCAGCAAATTGATTTTTCATTGTACTTGTCATATCAGATATAACCGTTCTTAATTTGCTCATTGATTCTTCTAAGTCATATCGCTGCTCATTCATAAAATCGTATCTTTCTTGCATTTTCTTGTATTCTTCTATTGATTCTATGTTTATACTGCCCAAATCTCTAATTTTTGCTCTTAATTCATCAGTTATTTTTTGTGCAAGCTGTACATTCTCTGGTTTCTTATATTCTCCCGCATTATTTGGAGTTATTTCATATTCTGTCCATAATTTATTTATTAATTCTTCTATATCTTGCTCTTGTTTTGTTTTCTTATTCTCTAACTTAATTATTTGTTCTTTTAATCCGTTTAAAACATCAAATTGGTCTGTTATTTGCTTTTCTATCTTTTCCTGTTTATTATTTATGCTATCTCTTTGCTGTTTCATGCTTTCTATCTTTGATGAACTATTTTCCACATCTGCTTTTGTTTTTTCAATATCTAAGTTGCATTTTTCTATAAACTCTTCTAAATTTTTAGATTCTATTTTTGCATTTTCTATATCTGCTTTTTTATTTTTTATATTATTTTTAGCATTTTCTATGTCTTGCTCTATTCTCTCTAGCATTTCATCAATAGAACTATTGCTTTCATCAAATGATGATACAGAAATTTTTAAATCTGTTATATCTAAGTTTAAATTATCTATGTATTCTTGGTCATCTTTATTTAATTCTGCAAAATTTGTAATTTCTGCATTCAACTCTAAAATTTCTTTTTCTATATTCTTTAAAACTTGTTCTGTTCCCGCTTTTCCAGCTATAATCTCTTCTTTCTGCTTCGTGATATTTTCTAGTTCTTTTTTTGCTTTTTCCAAACTTTGCTCTAGTTTTAATACACTAGCATCAATCATTTCTACTTTTTGTTTCTCTGTAGCATATTTTATTTCTATATCTTGTAAATCTTTTTCAAGTGCTGCTGCATTTTCTATTGTATCTGTTATACTTGTAGAAAATTCTTCTTTTTCTTTAGAAATTGTGTTTATTTGCTTTTGCAATGTGTTCAGATTTTCTGTTATTTCCTCTATTTCTCTTCCTCTACCTAAAATATTAACCGTTTTTTGTGCTACTGATCCACCAGACATTGCCCCTGATGGATTTATTATATCGCCTTGTATTGTTACTATTTTAAATGAATAATTGTTTAGCTTAGCCAATGCAATTGCTGAATCCATATTTTCTACAATCACTGTTCTGCCTAACAAATTCAAAACTATATCATTATACTTTTTATCACATTTTACTAGGTCTGAAGCTATTCCTATAACTCCATTAATTCCATGATTGTTTATTTTTTCTAATTTTCTACCGTGTATTGCAGAAATTGGTAAAAAGCTAGCTCTTCCTAAATTATTCTTTCTTAAATACTCTATTAATCTTTTAGCATTATTTTCTTCTTGTGTTACTATGTTTTGCATTGTAGCGCCTAAGCACATCTCTATTGCAGTTTCATATTCTTTATTAGTAGAAATAAGGTTGGCCAAAGCTCCATATACACCCTTATTTAAGTTTGAGTCATTTTCACATGCTAACAATAAAGATTTTACGCTCTTCATGTATCCATCTTTTTCTTTTTCTGTTTCTTGCAAAAACTTCAATTTAGAATTTTTTATTCTATATTCATCTGATAGTTTATCTATTTTCTCATCAAATTCTTTTATTTTAGCAATTGCATCTTCCTTTTTTGTTTTTGTTTCATCAAGTTTGCTTATTGCCTTATTTCTTACATTATCTATATCTAAGAATCCTTTTGATATTTCTTGTTTTTCCAGCCTTGCTGCATCTAATTCAGAAATAATTAATTGAGTGTCTTGCTTTAAAGTTTTCTGTCTTTTTTCTAAGTTTTCAAAATTAATACCATATGAATTTATATCATTTTGTCTTTCATATTTTAAATTTATATTTTCTTCTACTTTTTTCTTTTTCTCTTCTATTTCAAGCTCTTTTGCCGATAATTTCTTTGTTAATTCTGCTAACTCTGCTTCTTTTTGCTTTAACTCATTTTCAAATTTTTCTTTATTTACTGATAGATTATCCTTTTTTGCTATTCTGTTTTTCTTTTCTTCTTCTAATTCACCTATTCTCGCTTCAAGTTCAGTTACTTCATTTTCATATCTTCTTACATTAATATTATTATTAGAAATTTTTTCTTTCGAAATGTTTATGTCTGAATTTATTTGCTCTATTTTTGTTTTGCTTTCAAAACCAATATTTTGTGTATTTTCTATCTCTGCTATTATCTCGTCTAATCTTTGTTTTAATTCGGCTTTATTTTCTTGTAATTTATCTAAGTTGTATTCTTCGTCTTCCTTCTGATTATCAAGTATTTCCATATCTTTAACAAGTTGTTCTAATTTTTCTTTATATGAATTTATGTTATACACAAATAATCCAACTTCTACACTTTTTAGCTCTTCTCTTAAGTTTAAAAATTGTTTTGCCTTTTCTGATTGTAACTTTAATGGCTCTATCTGTCCTTCTATTTCTGATAGAATATCATTTATTCTTAATAAATTTAGTTTGGTTTGTTCCAACTTTTTCTCTGATTCTTGTTTTCTTGTTCTATACTTTACTATTCCTGCAGCTTCTTCAAAAATGTGCCTTCTATCTTCTGATTTGTTGCTCAATATTTCATCTATCTTGCCTTGCCCTATTATAGAATAACCATCCTTGCCTATTCCTGTATCCATAAACAATTCCAAAATATCCTTTAATCTGCAAGGAACTTTATTTATAAAATATCCCGTTTCGCCACTTCTATATATTTTTCTTGTAACAACAACTTCATTGTATTCTATTGGTAAACTTTGGTCGCTATTATCAATTACAATAGATGCTTCTGCAAACCCCAAAGACTTTCTGTTCTCTGTTCCAGCAAATATAATATCTTCTGATTTTGCTCCTCTTAAAGATTTCATACTTTGCTCACCCAGAACCCATCTTATGCTATCTGAGATATTACTCTTACCAGATCCATTTGGTCCAATAACTCCTGTAATTCCCGGTTTAAATTCTAATATTGTTTTATCTGCAAATGATTTAAAACCTTGTAATTCTAATCTTTTTAAATACATGTTTTTCTCCCTTTTTATTGCTTATTACTACATAAAAAAATCACATAGCATTTACTATGTGATTTTATCATAAAAATTTGCATTTGTGTACAAATTTTGAGTTTTTATTTATCTTTCTTCTCTATCAGCATTGTCTCTTAAATTTTCTACAGCAGCTCTTCCTTGTGTTTGTACAGGTTGTTGTCTGTTTTCTATTGTTGGAACTGCTATTCTAGCTCTAAAGTTTTCTTCTTCGCTTCTATTCTCTGCTGATGGTAAAGCTTCTGGTGTTTCAGCTTCATTAAGCATTTTATTTGAAACTGCATCTCTTTTCTTTTGTAGCCACATTTGTAACTTAGTGAATTTTGAGCATTTTACTTTTGCATAATACTTAGCATTTAAAGCTTCAGCTTTAAGTGCTTTATAGCTTTTTTGGTCTGCAAAGAATTCCTTAATTCTATCTATTAGTTTTCCATCATTTCTAAGTTCATATGTTATATCAACTGTAGAATCTCTTCTGCTAGCTTGATTTTCTATCATCTCTGCATAATCATTTAGCTGATAATCCAATTCATTTCTTATTGACTTCTTTTCTTGTTCACTTTTGTTTTTATCTTCCACTCTTCTTTGTTGTTGCAATAGTATAGCAGCTACCACATCAATATCACCATGTTCTTTTAGCCACTCAATTTTTCCTTTAAATTCTGTTCTTTCTATGGCTTCTCTTTTTTGAGCTATTTCTTCTCTTGAGAATTCCACTCCATTTACTACTATGTTTTTACGATTTCTTTCTATGTGTAAGCAATATTTATTAGCTTCTACAGCAGGAGTTGAATTACTACTTATATCTTCCCATTTTGTTTCTGGTTTTTTCATATTATTTTCTATGCTTTCATTTACTTCATCAACTATATCTGGTTCACTTTCTCCATTCTCTTTATGTTCAGATTGAGCTTTTTTCTCTGCACTATTATCTATTGTTGGTGATTTAGTTTCTTCTTTACCACCTTCGATATTTTGCTCTATACTTTTATTTATCTCATCCCATAATTTTTCTTTTCTCTCTTCTTCTGCCTTAGCTGGATCCTTTCTTTCTTCTCTTGCATACATTTCTTTATATTCACTTGGAGTTAATGTAATTGACAATAGTTCATTTTTAAAGTTTTGATATTCGTCTATTTTAGAATTTAGCTCATTCATATTGTTTTTTATTTCATCTTGTTCTTTATATATTTCTTGCCATTTAGATTTATTTTCTTGGCTTGCACCTTCTGCATAGAACTCTCTCAATTCTAAATCTTTCTTGGCTAGCTCTAACTTGCATTTAGCAACTTCTTTTTTCATTTCTTCTATTTCCATTGTAATTGTTTTTAAATTTGCATCTGTTCTAAAATATTTTTTATTATCTTTTTCTGCTTTTATTTGGCTTTCTACTTTTTTATTTTCTGCTACTAAATTTTCTTTTTCTGTTTTTATCGCTTTTTCTATTTCCTTATTTTCTTTTGCCAAATTTGCTTTTTCTAATTCAATCTGCTTATTTACTTCATCTTGAAGGGCCGCTCTATCAATTTCAAACTCTGCATCGCTAAATGTAATTTGCAATTGTGACTCTAATTTTTTTATTCTTTCCGCACTCTTTTTATTATTTATTTCCACTTGTCCTTCTAATTCGCTTACTTTAGCTGCATTTTCTTCTTTATTTGAGTTAATTTTTTCTTCATATTCTGATATTTTATTGCCAAAATTTTTATACTCTTCAATTAATTTTTCTGTTTCTTGAAATTCTTCAACTCTTTTCATAAAACGTCTCCTTTACATAACAATACTATTTTAATTATACACTATAATGCCTTTTTCGTCAACTTTGAGCAAAATGTAACAAAAAAGATATAATTGTAATATTTTTGCAATTTATTACAAATTATACCTTTTAATTTTATATATTTTCTAAAGCCCTATCCGCCAATTTTGTATATCTCAATTTTTTATCTCTTATTTTTTCACCATCTAATTCTGGCAATATTCCAAAATTTGCATTCATTGGCTGAAATTTTTCGTTCTCTGTAGATATATACTTTGCAAGAGCTCCTATTACAGTTTCTTTTGAAAATTGCTTTTTACTTTCTCCTAATACCATATTCGCAGCATTTATTCCGGCTACTAATCCAGAAGAAATTGATTCTACGTAGCCTTCCACTCCTGTAATTTGCCCCGCAAAGAATATATTGTTATTGCTTTTTAAGTTGTAAGTATTATCTAATAGTTTTGTAGAATTTATAAACGTGTTTCTATGCATTACACCATACTTCATAAACTCAGCATTTTCTAAGCCTGGAATCATGCTAAATACTCTTTTTTGCTCACCAAATTTCAAATTAGTTTGAAAACCCACCATATTGTATAATGTTCCCTCTTCATTATCTTGCCTTAATTGAACAACTGCATATGGTCTATAACCTGTGCGTGGATCTGTAAAGCCCATTGGTTTTAGAGGTCCATATCTTAATGTATCCATACCTCTTTTTGCCATTACTTCTACTGGCATACAGCCTTCAAATATTTCACTTTTTTCAAATTGATGCAACTCTACAACTTCTGCAGATACAAGTTCATTCCAAAATTTCTCATATTCTTCTTTATTTAGTGGAAGATTTATATAGCTTTTATCTATTTCTTTACACTGCTTTATTTTTTCTTTCCACTCTTCAACATTTTCTTCTTTAGGTCTTTCTTGTTCATATCTATTGCCCCAAAATGCTATATTAAAATCTATGCTATCTTTTGATATTATCGGAGCTGCAGCATCATAAAAATGTAAATCTTCTTGTCCAGTAAGCTCCAATATTTCCTTTGATAAATTATCAGATGTTAATGGTCCCGTTGCAATTACTACTATATTATTTTTTGTTAATTCCTTTAAGCTAAGACCATTTTCACCTATTTCTTGCCTTATTACTTCTATGTTGCTATTGTTTTCTATTTCTGCTGTTACCTTTTGTGCAAATTTCTCTCTGTCAACTGCTAAGGCTTGTCCTGCTGGCACTGATGTTGCATCTGCAATTTTTATTAATAGCGAATCCAAAATGCGTAATTCTTCTTTTAATACGCCACAAGCATTTGTATGTAGATTAGATTTGAATGAATTGCTACATACAATTTCTGCTAAATCAGCATTTGCATGTGCTGGAGAAAATTTATATGGTTTCATTTCATACAATTTTACTTTTATTCCTCTTTTTGCAATCTGGTATGCTACCTCACATCCTGCCAATCCACCACCAATTACTATTATTTCTTTTTCCATAAAAATTCCTCTTTTATTGCATTTTACAATATTCTAGTCCACTAGTTAATTCCATTAGGCTTTCTATATCTATATTTTCATAATAATTATCTAAACTTAAATTATCACTTACCTTTTTTAGTGACAACAATTTTATTCCATGGATGCAGCATATTAAATATATAGAATGTAATTCCATATCAAAAAGTACATCTTCTGATATAGTTGTGCCTGTTACAAATTTTTCGGCTGTATAGCATGGTAATTTGTTTATTTTTTCATCTTCGACTTTTACTATTAGTTCTTTATTATCAATTCCATCCATTGTATACTTTTCTTCTCCAGGAATTTCCCATTCGTAATTATATATTTCGCTTACATTTACCCATGTTCCAATTTCTGAATTTGTAGAACCTGCATAGCCTAAATTTATGATAATATCAGGCTTTTCATAATTTTCCATATATATTGCTAAATTCATTGCAACACGTTGTTTTCCTATTCCAGTTATTAATAAACGTGTTGAGCCTTTTTCATATATTTTAAGCTTGGCGCCTTCAACCTTTTTTAATTCTAATTCCTTCACTATACCTTTTGCCTCTTTTTCCATGGCAATTACATATAAAATATTCTTCATAAAACTCCCCTTATTCAAATAAACTTAGTATCTCTTCTTTTGATAATTTGTTTATAAATGTTTGCTTTGTAGATAACATTGTATCTATTAGTGTTTCTTTTCTTTTTTGCAATTCATATATTTTTTCTTCAATTGAATCTTTGGTTATTAGCTTATATACTTGCACATTTCTTTTCTGCCCAATCCTGTACGTTCTATCTGTTGCTTGATTTTCAGCAGATAAATTCCACCAAGGATCATAATGTATTACCATGTCTGCACTTGTTAGATTAAGTCCTGTTCCTCCCGCTTTTAGAGAAATTAAGAAAACTTTAATTTCATCATTCTTATTAAACTCATCTACCAAATCCATTCTCTCGCTTACTTTAGTTTGACCTGTTAATTTCAAATATTTTATGTTCTGCTTTTTTAATTCTTTCTCAATAATATCAAACATTGATGTATAACCAGAAAACAATAATGTTTTATGGTCAGAGTTTATAGCATCTCTCAAAATTTCTAAACACTGATTTAGCTTGCCGCTTTCACCTTTATAGTTATCTATAAATAAACTTGGATGACAGCATATTTGCCTCAATCTTGTAAGCAGTGCTAATATCTTAATTTGACTTTTTTCTATTCCATTTTCTTTTATCTCGTCTTCAACATTTTTCTTTGCTTTTGCTAAATAAGCCATATATATTTCTTTTTGTTCTTCAGTCATTTGGCTATTTAATACAGTAACCGTTTTATCTGGTAGCTCTGTTAGAACTTCTTTTTTTGTTCTTCTTAAAACAAATGGATTTATTAACCTTTTTAGCTTTTTCATTGCCTCTTGATCATTATCTTTTATTATAGGTGTTTCATATAATTCTTTAAATTTCTTATAAGAAAATAAGTATCCAGGCATTATAAAATCAAAGATAGACCACAATTCAGCTAATGAATTTTCTATAGGTGTTCCTGTTAAAGCGTATTTTGTTTCTGCTTTTATTTCTTTAATCGTTTTCGCATTTTGAGTATTATTATTTTTTATATATTGTGCTTCATCTGCAACTATATATTTAAACTCGTAATTATATTTTTTATACTCTTCTATGTCTCTTTTTAATAATTCATATGATGTGATTATTACATTATAATCTAGTATTTCCTTTATCTGTTTTTGTCTTTCTTCTAATGTGCCATGTATTACAAGTGAGCTAATTCCACTTGTAAATTTGTTTATTTCACTTTGCCAATTCAACGAAAGCGAGCTTGGGCAAACAATTAATGTTTGTTTTGGATTATTATTGTTTTCAATATATGTTGCAATCACACTCAATATTTGAATTGTTTTTCCTAATCCCATATCATCTGCTAAAATTCCGCCTATTCCGTATTCATCCAATGCTATCAACCAGTTAAATCCAATTATTTGATATTCTCTTAATGATGCTTTCAAATATTTTGACATAGGTTTATTTAATTCTACCTTTGTTTTTGTTAGCCCTCCAACAAATTCCTTATAACTTGCATCTCTATTTGCATTTATAAATTCGTTTTTCTCCAAAACTTTTTCCAAATAAAATGACCTGTATATAGGCAATTTTATGCTATTATCCTTTATTTTTGAATAATCTATATCTATGTCTTTTGTTATATTCTGAATGAACTCTATATTTTCATTTTCTTCTAAATTTATAAAGCTTCCATCCTTTAATCTATGGAATTTTCTTTTCAATTTATACTTTCGCATTATCTCTTGTAATTCTTTTGTATCAAAGTTTAAATTACTTAAATCTATATCTATTAAATTATTCTCTATCTTTACTCCTACAGAAACTCTTTGCTCTTTTTTTATCTGCTTCTCTTTAAATTTGTCCGTTGCAAGAACTTCAAAGTTCTGCATATACATTTCTATATCTTTAGATAAAAAATCATAAATTCTATTTTCATCTGCTAGTATCAGCCTGCTGTTCTTTTGATCATACATAAATCCACTCTTTAACAACATATCCACTAATTTAGATTCTTTTACTCCATTTCTTGGAATGTTGATATTTTGCTCTATATCTAGCGGATTTATTTCTACATCATCATACACAAACCTTATATCTGCAATTATATAATTTTTTTCATTATAATCTAAAAACATTTTAGCATATAACTCAGCTGGTATATATTGCTTTATTTCTTGATATTCCTTATCATCTATTTTTATGTTTTTCTTTATATATGGTTCAACTGTTGCAAAAAAATTCGGTAATTCTTTTTGTGGTAAAACTATTTCATTTATAAAGTTTTTTCTATATATTTCAAGCATCTCTAATACTGTTTTATCATATTGCTTGCTGCATCTGTATATTTTTTTATCCAATAATACATATGTGTATTTTCTTCCTTCAAAAATTTTATAATTTGATTCTTTTATATTTGTAGTTATAGCAAATTCTTTTTCACCTTTTTTATTCAAAAAGAATTCAATATTAGGCTCTTTTTCCACAAATTCTACAGATATTGAAGATTTTTCGTCTTCCATTATAGCTGTTTTGTTTTTTAGCACCTCAAATAACTCATCTATTCCCGTATTAGATATTAATATACAATCTTCTCCTAATCTTTTGGTATAATATTCATAATCATTTGAAGCTTCATTTGAGTATTTTATTATTTCTGCATATTTTAATATATAATCTAACAAAGCTCTATATTCTGGTGCAAACGCTTCCTTTGTATGTATAAACTCTAATTTGCTACCATATTTGTAATTTTCCCTTTTTAAGAATCTATCATAAAATTCTGGGAGGCTTTTTACTTTATATAACTGCGTTTCGCCTATTTTTATTTGTATTTTTAATGTGTTATTAAATTTGTTATACACTATTTTCGGCTCTATTTTTAAATTTCCTGCGCTTTTTAATTCTTCTTCTTGTTTATCTTCATCATTTGTAATATTTTTAAATGTTTTTATCAATTGATTAAAGGCTCTATATATGGAACTAGGCATCAAAAACTCTCCTTTTAATCGCAAATTTTAATATGCTTTACTAAGTTTCTATTATACAATATCTGTTATGGTTTTGCAACCACTATTCATCTAAAAAAAGACCTAGCTTTTGCAAGCTAAGTCTTTTTACTCCGTAATTCTAACAGTAGTTTCTTTCTTTTTTACATATTTTATAGATTATTGTTATTACTAATATTATTCCAAGCACTATTGCTAGAACTATTACTGCTGCTAATGCTGCCAAGATAGTTTCGCTTATAGCTGCTCCTATTATAGCTCCTATTACTCCGAAGAATAAAACTGCCAATATTGCTATTACTAATGCAAAACAATTTCTTTTCTTGCAACATTTTTTCTCAAAGTAGCAATTTTCTTGTGGCTCCATAGAAGTCACCTCCAATATAACATCTCTTGTGATGTTATATTATATACTATGTTTTTTAGACATTTTTTGACACATTATTTTGATAATATTCTAATTGCATTTAATACTGTAATAAGTGTTGCTCCTACATCTGCGAAAACCGCTTCCCACATGTTTGCAATTCCCAATATGCTTAATACCAACACTAATATTTTTATTCCTATTGAGAAAGTTAAATTTTGTTTTATTATTCTACTTGTCTTTTTAGAAATATTAATAGCCTCATTTATTTTTTCTATTGCATCAGTCATTATTACAACATCAGAAGCTTCAATAGCCACTTGAGACCCAACTCCTCCCATTGATATTCCAATATCAGATAGTGCTAGTACTGGTGAATCGTTTATTCCATCTCCTACAAATGCTACCTTTCCATTTGATTCTTTATACTTTTCAATTTCTTTTTCTAATTTTGTATATTTATCATTTGGCAACATTTCTGCTTCATATTCTTTTATTCCTAATTCTTCTGCTATTTTCGAAGCTACTTCTTTGTTGTCACCTGTAAACATTTTTGTTACTATACCTTTTTCATTTAATTTTGCTATTGCTTCTTTAGTTCCTTCTTTTATTTCATCTTTTAAATAAATGCTACCTGCTAATTCTTCATCTATTTTCACATATATTTTTGTGCTATCCACTTTTTCAGCTTCTTTTCCAACCAAGCTGCTGTTTCCAACTAAAATTGTTTTTCCATCTATTGCATATTTAATGCCTTTTCCAGCTATTTCCTCATAATCGCTTACTCTAGATTTATCTGCATTTATATTAAAATGACTAACAATTGATTTTGCAATAGGATGGTTTGAAAAGCTTTCTCCCAAAACTGCAAATTCTAACACTTCATCTTTTGAAAAATTATTTGTACATAGTTCTACTTTATCTATTACGAATTCGCCTTTTGTTAAAGTTCCAGTTTTATCAAAAACAACTTCTTTTATATCTTTTATTCCATCTAAATAGTCGCTACCTTTTATTAGTATTCCTTCTTTAGAAGATTTTCCTATTCCAGAGAAATAGCATAGTGGTACAGATATTGCAATAGCACATGGACATGATATTACTAAGAATATTAAAGCCCTATATATACTTCCATTTTCTGTTCCATATGGCACATTAGATATTAATGGTAAAAAGATTGCAACTAATGCTGCTATTCCTAAAACTATTGGTGTGTATATTTTAGCTGCTTTATTTACAAAAGTTTCTGTTTTGGCTTTTTTATCTGTTGCATTTTCTACTAATTCTAGTATTTTACTTACAGTACTATTTTCGTATTTTTCTGTAACTTTTATTTCTAATAGTCCCTCTAAAACAATGCTTCCAGAAAGTACTTCAGATTCCTCACTTACATCTTGTGGCTTAGATTCCCCTGTTAATGATGAAGTATTTAAGCTAGCATTTCCTTTTACTACAATTCCATCTAGTGGTATTTTTTCGCCTTGCTTTACAACAACAATATCACCAATTTCAACATCTGCTGGGCTAACCACTTTTATATCATTATCTGTTTTTAAGTTTGCATATTCTGGCTTTATATCCATTAAATCAGAAATTGATTTTCTTGTTTTATTTATAGCTTTTTCTTCTAGAATTTTACCTATTTCATATAAAACAATTACCATAAGACCTTCTGAATGTTTGCCTACCAAATATGCACCTATACAAGATATTGTAATTAATAAATTTTCATTTATTGTTTTACTCTTGAATAATAATTTTATTGCATTTTTTGTTGTTCTATATAATAGTATTGCATATCCTAAAATTATTAAAACTGTTGATAATATTTTGGGCATTGGAACATATAAGCCCACAACTGCAACTATAGTTCCTATCACCAATCTTAATATGTGTAATAAAAATTTAGATTTATTTTCATTTTGTTTTTTCTCATTTTTTAAATCTTTTATTTTGTCTTCTGCGCTAATTAATTCTACATCTGGTTCTAATGATTTTACAAGTTTTTCTACTTTTTCTCTTGATACTGTATCTGTTTCATAACTTAGTTTCTGCTTTGCAAAGTTAACAGATGCATTTTCTATTCCTTTTACTTTGCCTAGTTCCACTTGAATTTTATTTGCACAGTTTGCACAATCTAATCCAACTATATCGTATTCGTACTTTTTCATTTTACTCTCCTTCTTTAATTTTCTTCTATATGCTCTTTGCCAATTTCAAAGATTTTTTTTACGTGATCATCATCTAAGCTATAATACACAGCTTTGCCATCTTTCCTTACTTTTACCAATTTTGCTTGTTTTAAAACTCTTAATTGGTGTGATATGGCAGATGGTGTTGAGCTTGTAATTGCAGCTATTTCTGATACATTTAATTCATCTTGCAACAGTGCAGCTATAATTTTCATTCTTGTAGAATCACCAAAAACTTTAAAGCTTTCTGCTACATCGAATATTAACTCATCATCTGGCATAATATTTTTTATTTTATTTACTTTTTCTAAGTTAATACTTAGTTGTTCAACATTTTCTTCAATATTTTCCATTCTTTCTCCTTTCATTTGAATGTTTGTTCATATGTTTATTATATGCTTTATGATACAAATTTGTCAATAGATTTTTTATATCTTTTTTAGCAAAAAACTTATACCTGCTAATATTCTAAACTATTGTAATCTCTCTCTTTCTGTGGTAAAATGTAAACTATATTTGATAATTGGAGGAGATTAAATGGAAAAAGTTAATGTTTTTGACGTTTTAGAAGAACGTGGATATATAGAGCAAATGACTCATCCTGATGAAATAAAAAAATTATTTGGAGAAAAATCTGTTTCTTTTTATATTGGAATAGACCCTACTGCAGATAGTTTGCACGTAGGTCACTTTGTTTCATTAATGGTTGCTGGTCATATGCAAAGATGTGGTCATAAACCCATCATATTAGTTGGTGGAGGAACTGCTGTTATTGGCGATCCATCTGGAAAAACAGATATGCGTAAAATGCTTTCAAGAGAAACTATAGACAATAACGTTAAAGGTATAAAAAAGCAAATTGAAAAATTTGTTAGCTTTGAAGGGAAAAATGCCGCAATTATAGTTAATAATGCAGATTGGTTACTTGATTTAAAATATGTTGATTTCATGCGTGAAATTGGTTCGCTATTTTCAGTAAATAAAATGCTTGCTGCTGAATGCTATAAAACAAGAATGGAAAATGGTTTAACATTCTTTGAGCTTGGTTATATGCTAATGCAATCTTACGACTTTTTACATTTATATAATGAATATGGATGTAAATTAGAGATGGGTGGAAACGACCAATGGTCTAATATAATCGGTGGAGTTGAGCTAATTAGAAAAATTGGAAAAGATGATTCTTATGGTTTAACATTTAAGCTTCTTACAACCAAAGAAGGCAAAAAAATGGGAAAAACAGAAAAAGGAGCATTATGGTTAGATCCAGAAAAAACTTCTCCATATGAATTTTACCAATATTGGAGAAACATTGAAGACGAAAGTGTAAAAAAAGTTCTTTGTCTTCTTACATATTTGCCAATGGAAAGAATTAATGAATTAACTTCTGTAAATGATGAAAGAATAAATGAAGCTAAAAAAGTAGCTGCTTATGAAATAACTAAGCTTGTTCATGGAGAAGAAGAAGCAACGAAAGCCGAAGCTGCAAGTAATGCTTTATTTGAAGGAAAAGGCAGCTTAGAACATATGCCAACAGTAAAATTACAAAATTCAAATTGTAGCATATTAGATGCAATTATAGAATCTGGTATAGCTCCTTCAAAATCTCAAGCAAGAACTTTAATTAACCAAAATGGAATTTCTTTAAATGATAATGTAATTTCTGATGTTAATTACACACTTTCAGACGATGATTTTAAAGAAGGATATGCAATATTAAAGAAAGGTAAAAAGATATTCTATAAATTAGAAAAATAATAATATATAAAAACACAAGTTGTTTAATTTAACAACTTGTGCTTTTTTTATAAAATAATTCCTCCACCAATTACTATATCTTCATCATAAAAAACTGCTGATTGCCCTGATGTGATTCGTGGTTGAGGTTCATCGAATATAACTTTTATTTCATTATCTGAAGCCATCTCTATAGTAGCAGGAGCCTCTTTATGTGAATATCTTGTTTTCACCAAAACATGCATCTTACCTTCTAATTTGTCTATTGCCAACAAATTTATATCTTTAACATACATTTCTTTTCTATATAATTCTTTCTCTTCTCCCACTATCAACTCATTTTTATTTATATTAAATCCAATTACAAACAATGGTACTGGATTTGAGATTCCCAATCCTTTACGCTGACCTATTGTATATTTATAAAGCCCTGTATGTTTACCTAATATTTTGCCCTCTTTATTTACTATATTTCCTTCTTTTTCTTTTATATCTGAATTTTCTTGTAAAAATTTCTTATAATCACCATCTGGAATAAAGCATATATCTTCACTATCTGGTTTATTTGCTACCAACAAGTTGTTCTCTCTCGCAATTTGCCTTATATCCTCTTTCGATTCATAATTGCCTAATGGAAATATTACCTTGTCCAATAGCTCTTTAGGAATAGTATATAAAACATAACTCTGGTCTTTCTGTAAATTTTTCGCTTTTTTTAATACATTTCTTTTATATTTTTCACTATATTCTATTTTTGCATAATGACCTGTTGCAATATATTCAATTTCTAATTCTTTAGCTTTATTATACATTTCACCAAATTTTAGATATTTATTGCATTGTATACATGGATTTGGAGTTCTGCAATTTTTATATTCACAAATAAAATTATTTATTACTTTATCTTTAAATTCATCTTTGAAATTTAAAGTATAGTGTGGAATTCCAATTTTATCGCAAACTCTTTTTGCATCTGAGGCTGCATCTAAGCTGCAGCAAGCGGTTTGAACTGAGTCTGCACCTTCCCATAATTTCATAGTAATTCCCACTACATCATATCCCATATTTTCTAGTAATAATGCAGATACGGAGCTATCCACTCCTCCACTCATTCCTAATAAAACTTTCTTATTTTTCATTAGAAAAATCCTCTTTCTTTAAATATTTTATTACTTCAATGTTACTATTTTTGCTTCTGTTCACCATGCAATTATATATTTCATCTCTTAGCTTTTGTTGCTGTTCTTTTATAGTTAAATCCTTATCTATAAAAAACGGACCATCCACATAAGATACAATTTTTACCTTATCACCTTTTCTTCCATATTTTTGATATGTATTCGTAATACAGAATGCTGGTACCTCCATCTTTGCAGGATACTTAAAAGAAACCGATTTAAAAGGCCTTATTTTAGTATAATAAGGCCAGATGTGGGCTTCTGGATATATTGTAATAGATGAATGAGATTCTATTTTTTTATTTATTACTTTTAAAAATTTTTCAGCTGCCCCTTTATTTCCTGGTACTGGTATTGCACCTAGCATTTCTATTAGTGTTTCTGCACCTTTTATAGATACATTTTCTGGATTTACTATAAAGAAATTCCTTTTTGGGTAATCTGCCAAACTTGGTATAAATGTATCTGCAAAAGGCTGAGTATGGTTTGCATATATGAAATAACCTGTATTTCTACACTGCTTAAATTTCTTTTTGCCAACAAATTTAATTCTAAATTTTATTTTTACATATAAATATTTTATTGGCATACTGATAAAATTTTGTAAAATATAAGATGCTAAATTCCATAAACTATTATGTTCATACTTGTATTTTTCATCTATTACTCTAGGAATTATTTTCGCAGTAGAAAATTCGTCGTTTAACTCATCTTCATAATATATTATCTTTTTTTCTTTCATTTAATTATCCTGTTCACAAGTATATTTTAATGGGATTTTATAAAAATCTTCATAAACTTTTTTCCATACTTGGTAATTCTTTTCTTTCATTATCTCTGTATTTTCTTTTTCTGATAATTTCTCATCTGGATATATTGGCTCTTTAATATTTACTATATATTCTTGTACTGGGAATCCATCCTCACCTATTATATCGCTATCTTGCATTGTTATAAATATTGGTATTACAGGTACATTGTTTCTTGTAGCCATTTTATATGCTCCATCTTTAAGTGGCTTTGGTTTCTTATAATTCCACCATAAACTTTGTTCTGGATAAATTAATATAAAATCTCCTCTTTGTAAAATCGTATCCACTGCTCTTATAAAGTTTACCATTGTTCTTTTATTTGAGCTTAAAGGTAATGTATCGCAATTTCTAAACAAGAAACCATAAAATCCTGGGAAATTTGTATAATTTCCCTCTCTTATTACTTTGTATAATCTTTTATCTTTATTTTTTTCAGCCATTCTAAAAACTTTTTCTACTGTAAAAGAATCAAATGGATTAAAGTGATTGCATGTTAGCATTGCTCCTGTTTGAACTTTTTCTAAATTTTCTATTCCATTTACTTCTTTAATTATTAGTTTATTATCTCTTAAAATCTCATCTAGAAATTTTTCTCCAACCTTGTTTGCAACTCTTCTTTTTATTCTGCTTGTACTTTTTTCCTTTAAATAATCAACATTATCTGGTGTTAGAACTATTGTTGGCGGATCTTTTTCAGGATCAACATCGAAACGTCCTTCTTTTTCTAGTTTTGCTATTTCATCTAAAATTGCCAATCTATCTTGAGACTTTTCAACAATTTGCTCTTTCATTACATTCTCCTATATTTTCTATCATCACCAACACAATCACATTCTTTTTGTGCTAGTTCTCTCAATTTTTTATCACTTTCCATATCTTTAAATTTTTCTTCTTCTGTATAATTTTCTTTTATGCTTTGTATGATATCAAAGAATTCCGTTTGCTGAGCATATTTCCAAAAATATTCTTTATATAATATATCTTCAAAGTGCCAAGGTTTAAAGGCTAGATTGTAGTGTATTAAATGTAAATCTTCTCTTTTTACCGTATCTCCACCAATTGGCATTCTGTCCCATGTGTTTTCTATCAATTTTACTCTACCTTTGCACAATCTATTTAGATAATCTTGGTCTTGAGCCACAGAAAATTTTACTTTACTTAGTAAATACAAAAATTTATCTTGAAATTTGAATTTTCTTAGCCCATCTAGATTCATTAAAAGTATTCCAGCATTAAAATATCTTTTATGATCAGTTACTCCAACGACTAATTCTGCATATTCCTGGAAAACTTTTATTGTTTGTATTACGTCATCTGGTGCTGCAGCAACCAAATTATCTTCCATATCTATATTATATAAATCTGCTATATCTGACAAAACAACAATATCACTATCTAAATATAAAACCTTATCATATTGTGGATATAAATCCGGAATAAATAATCTAAAATATGTAGTTGCTGAATAATAATCTCTTGTGTACAACTTATCTTTTACTTTATTTATGTAATAATTTAAATCTACAAATTCTATATCTACATTTTCTTTTTGGTATTTATTTATTTTTGCTTGGTTTTCTTCACTTATATTCGTATATAATATTTTTATTGAATAATAATTTTTATCTGATGCATTATCTATTAAAGATTGCAACGCTACAGCTAAAAACGGTATGTAAACATCATCAACTGTAAAGAAAATTGGTATTACTTCTGCTTTTTTCATTCTTATCTCCCTTTATTATATTTTTTGAAATTTCTGTTTATTTATTTTATTATATTCCTCTTTCCATCTGATATATTCATCTAAGTCTTCATCGAAAGAATAGCATTTCAATATTTTATGAATTTCTTCAATTTGCCATTGCTTATAATTTTCAGTACGAGGATATGGAAATAGTAATAATCTCTTACAAAAATGGCATATTACTGTATCCTGTTTATTAAACTTTGATTGCTCATTGTAAATTCTTGGTAATAATAGTTTTTTTGTTGTAGACCAGAATATTGCATCTTGATCAGCAAATATTAATTTTCTTCTTTTTAATAATCTTCTTGCTTTTTCAAATAGCTTTGTTTCTCTTACTTTAGCCATATTTATCAAAAGCATTCCTGCATTTATATAATCATGTTTAATTATTTTTGAACCATATTTTTCTTTAACTGCTGCATATTCATATTCAGATATATCTGTATTATATAGTTCTTCTATATCGCCATTTGCCATCATATCAATATCTAAATATAGTATCTTGTCCGGCATATTAGGAACCAAATCTACCAACAGCCTCAACAAAGTATACGGAGTACAATAAGCATTTTCGTTTTTTCCGTTTCCAAATTCCTGCTCGTACAATTCCGTAACATCGACTTTTATAACTGCATTGTTTTTATTTTTGCTTTTAACGACTTTATTCAGAAAATCTATTTGCTCATCTGTAATAGCAGTATAGGCTGGATTTATCCTTGAAACGTCCATTGTAAATATATAGCATCTTATATCTGCTTTGGTTTTATTTGTTATTGAAATAAGCTCTGTAAGAGCTCCATCAAATACCTTACTATTACCACTTAAAAGTAAATTTATCATAACATCCCCTTATACATATAATCATAAATATTATATATTATAAAAGGATTTTTTTCAACATTTTTTGCTCATTTCATATTTACTCTATTTTTACTCTTTAAATTCTTTTGCTAATTTTCCTATAGCCTTTGTTTCTATCCTAGATACATAGCTTCTAGATATTCCCATCATTTTTGCTATTTGTTTTTGGGTCTTAGGTTTCTTTCCATCTAACCCAAATCTTAACTCTATTATTAATTTTTCTCTATCGTGTAACACTTCTTTCATTTTCTGATAAAGTCTCTTAATTTTAAATTTCAAATCCACTTCTTCTTCAACATCTTTATCATTGTTTTCTAATACTTCTTTTAATGTAACAGTATTATCATCTTTATCTTTTCCTATTGTATCTTCCAAATAAACTTCACTATTTGTTTTCTTATTGCTTCTTAGATACATTAATATTTCATTATCTATGCATCTTGAAACATATGTAGATAATCTAACTCCTTTTTCTGCATTAAAGCTATTTATACCTTTTATCAAACCTATTGTGCCTATAGAAATTAGGTCATCTTGTTCTATTTTGGTTGCCATATACTTTTTGCAAACATGGGCAACTAATCTCAAATTTCTCTCAATTAATATATTTCGTGCCTCTTCATCACCATTTTTTAATCTCTCTAAACATGTTTTTTCTTCATCCGCAGTTAATGGTTCTGGAAATAATGAATTATTTGATATATATCCTAATACAAAAACTGCAGATTGTATAAATGTAAGAAAACCTATAAACGAGATTGCAAGCATTTAAGCACCTCCAACAAATTACTATACCACAATATATGTTCTTTAATTTGTTAAAGTGCATGGCCTTCTATATTTTTATTTTATGAAGATTGTCTATCTCTGAATTAATTTTGTCAATATTTATTCCTTTTGCCTTTTCATCATTTATTTCATACTTTTTCTTAAAATTAATTATTTTATCTACACTTTCATTTATCCTCCTTATATCAATTTTATTCTTTTTTACTTTTTCAGCCACATACTTAATAATTTTATCTAATCTATCTTCTGTGTTGCCTATTACAACCACATCATTTCCAGCTAATATTGCCTTATATACTGCCACTTCTGGTCTATAGCGCAATTTAATTGCTCCCATTTTTAAATCGTCTGTAATTATTAGTCCTTTAAATTTATATTTTTGTTTTAAATATGTATTGATTATTTTTTTAGATAATGATGCTGGATTAAATCTATCCATAGATTTTACAACTAAATGTCCAACCATTATCGCATCACATCCATTTTTTATCGCCTCTTCAAATGGCTTCATATCTTCATTTTCTAGTACCATTGCATCTGCATTTATTTTTGGCAAAAAGAAATGTGAATCTTTTTCTGTTTGACCATGGCCAGGAAAGTGTTTTACTGCTGCTATTACTTTTTGACTTTGCATTGCTTTCATTACTTCCATACCATATTTAGCAACGTCTTCCTTATTTTCACCATAACATCTATCACCTATAGCATGATCATCTTTGAATCTTTTTATATCCAACACTGGTGCATAATTAAGGTTTATCCCACTTTCTCGTAGTATTTTTCCTATTATTTCTCCACTTTGTTTTAATTTTTCCATATCATTCATCTGTGCAATTTTAAATGCACTTTCCATTTTATGAATTTCGTTTGGAAGTCTATTTACCCTTCCGCCTTCTTGGTCTATGCTAATAAATAGAGGAATTTCGTTTGCACTATTCTTTTCTTTAAATGTATTTATTAAATTTATCATACTTGGATAATCCGAATAATTTTTCTTATATACTAGAATTCCACCAATTTTTCTACTTGCAATAAACTCTGCTGTTTTTTCTGTTACTTCACTTTTATCTAAGTCCATTATTATCATTTGGGCAATTTTTTCTTCTATTGTTAAACTATGCATACTTTTTCCTCCTTTATTTCTCTAATTTTATCATATTATTTTGTATCTAACAATATTGTATATTGAGGCAAATTTATATGAATTTTTTTATTAATTTTTGTATTGGTATTTTAATAGGTTTTGGCGCAATAACCCCTGGTATTAGCAGTGGTGTTTTTTGCGTTATATTTGGAATTTATGAGAAACTAGTAAATAGTATTATAAATTTTTTTAAAGATATTAAATCTAATTTTCTTTTCCTATTTCCTATATTTTTAGGTGCTTTGGCAGGTATTGTTTTATTTGGAAATGTTATAAAGTTTTTCTTTACTTTTTATAATTTTCAATCACGTTTTGCTTTTATTGGTCTCATACTCGGTACTACTCCTGCTTTATTTAAGAAAGTATTTAAAAACAAATGTATTCATATAAAAAATATAATCCCCATGCTTTTATCTTTTGCTATAGGAATTATACTTATAATTGTTGAGAAAAAATTAGAAATGAATTCTAATTTCATAAGTTTTAATCTTCCATATCTAATTTTTTCTGGTTTTATAATGTCTATTGGAATTATTGTTCCTGGTATAAGTAATACTGTTTTACTTATGTGTTTAGGCGCTTATTCTACATATATTACTGCAATAGCCACATTAAATATTGCTATTCTTATTCCTATTGGCATTGGCATAATTCTAGGTTCTATTATATGGCTAAAAGGTATTAATTATCTATTAGAAAAACACCATGATTCCACATTTTGTGCCATTATAGGATTTTCTTTAGGTTCTATTTTTGTACTATTACCTGGATTTTCTTTTTCTCTTACTGGGCTAGTTTCTCTGATAATTTGCTTTATTTGTGCAATTCTATCTTACAAATTATCTTGTAAAGAATAACTTTAGTTAGACTTTTTCCTACGTAAAATCCACCCTTTCTTTAAATCAAACGGTATTTCCATTTTTACTGTTTGTCCAGCTTTTCCAGGATTTACTGTTTGTATTTCCTCATCTGTATCTGTATCATACAATTTTTCTATCTTAAATTTTGGTGCTTCTATTTCATTTGGAATAAGCACTTCTAATTCATCGCCAACAGTTAGCTTATTTTTTATTTCTATTACCGCTACTTCACCCTTTTTATAATCTTCTAATACTTTTCCTCCAAATTCATAATTTGGATTATATTGTTTTCCTTCATATTCTTGAAAATCTTTATTATTTCTATCATTAAAATAGAAAGTCGTAAGCCCTCTGGTTTTTACTTTTTCTAGTTCTTTTAGATACTTTGTGTAATCATATCCATTTGGATTTGCAATATAATCATCTATTGCATTTCTGTATACGTTTACTACGCTTGCTAGATAGTATTCAGTTTTTAATCTTCCCTCTATCTTTAAGCTATCAACTCCCATTTCAACTATTTGTGGAATTTCCTTTATTAAGCACAAATCTTTTGAAGATAATATGTATGTACCATTTTCATCTGTTTCTACAGGCATTAAGTTTCCTGGCTTATTTTTTTCTTCTAAATACATATTATACGCCCATCTGCAGCTTTGTGAGCAATCTCCTAAATTTGCAGACCTGCAAGATAGATATTCGCTTAAGAAACATCTTCCTGAATACGCCCAGCATAAAGCTCCATGTATAAACATCTCAACTTCCAAGTTTTCTGGTTTGTTCTCCATTATTTCTTTTATTTGGTCTTTACTTGTTTCTCTTCCAAGTATTACTCTACTTGCTCCATTATCATACCAAAACTTTGCAGCATGATAACTTACAACATTTGCTTGTGTACTTACATGTATTTCTATATTTGGAGCAATTTCTTTTATTTTTTGTATTACTCCTCCATCAGAAGCAATAATTGCATCAACATGTACTTCATCAAGCATTTTTACTTGTTTTTCTATTTCTTCATAATTGCTGTCCCAAGCATATATATTTATGGCTGCATACACTTTTTTGCCTATTGAATGCGCATATTTTATTGTCTTTTCTAAATCATTATCGTCTACTTCTGCTCTGCTTCTTAACGATAGCGATGCTGTTCCACAATAAACTGCGTCTGCTCCATACATAAACGCAATTTTTGCTTTTTCAAAAGAGCCTGCTGGGGCTAATAATTCTGGTTTTTTCATTTTTTATTCCTCTCTAATTTAACACATCATTTACTATAATATTTTGTCTTTTATTTAATATCCTTCTTATTTCTATATTGGCTTTTATCTATTATCTCCCTCATTTTTGAAATAAATTCCTCTTGAGTGTAATATTTAGCATTTTCGTTTCTTGCTTCTTCATCAGCTTCATCCAATGACTTTTCTATATATTTTGTATATTCAACTTCACTCATAAGCTCAGAATATTTTTCTAAGCTCATTACCACCATAGAACCATATCCATTTTTAGTTAAATATACAGCTTCATCTTCTTTCAATACTAATTCTTCTATCTCTGGATATTTATTTCTCAAGTCAGAAACCGGCCTTATATTTATCATAGTATACCTCCTTAATCAGTATCATTATTTTATCATTATTTTATCCCGTTTTCAATGGTTTTATGCTTATTTTTTTCTTGAAATTGCCAAGCCATCTCCTACTTCTAATATCTCTGTTTCTAGTTCTGGATTCTCTGTCGTTTCTTTTATGTACTGCCTTAAATGTGTTACTGCCGTACGTTGTTTATGTTTATTGTAATCACTCATTACATAACCTTTATACAAAATATTATCTGCAAAAATTATTCCATCATCTTTTAACATTCTTAGCGCCTGTTCTAAGAAAAATGGATATTTACCTTTAGCTGCATCAATAAATACAACATCATACTTATCGTTCATAGTTGGAAGAATCTCTACCGCATCTCCCTCATAAATATTTATTTTTTCTTCTACTCCTACCTTTTTAATATTTTCTTTAGCTTCTGCAATTCTTTCTTCATCTCTTTCAATTGTATCTATCTTTCCATTCTCATTTAAATATTCAGAGAAACACATGGCTGAATATCCTACTGCTGTACCTATTTCAAGTATCTTTTCTGGTTTTCTTTCATGCAAGATTTTTGCGATTACTTCTAATGTATCATCCATTATAATTGGAATGTGTCTCTCAAGTGCATTTACTTTTATTTTTAATAATTCTTCCTTGTTCATTTAATTTTAGTCCTTCTCTTTTATTTCTAAACTATTACTAATTATAACATCAAAATCTCCTCTTATCAATCTATAAAAGTTAAATTTTTATGTAACTTTCTATATTTTACAAATTTTGCATTATTGTTATTATATAATATCCATGTGAGCATGTCCACTGAGAGGAGGTGAGAACATGTTTCGTGCTAAACATAAGAGAAATTGTACTGACAAAATCGTAAATTTACTAAAAAACTTACATAAGATTTTAAAACAAGCTTTGACGGTTGCGAAAGTATTAAAATCTATTATTGATTTATTTCAGTAATAGAAAAACAGGCATCTAGCGAATGCCTGTTTTTTTTTGCAATTTTCATTGCGGTGGTTGTTTCCCCTGATTCAGTGTAACTTTATGTTTCGTGCCTGTTACAATAATATTATACTACATTTTCATAAAAGAAAAAAGAGTTAATTTTCATAAGTTTTTTAACGTATTTTTAAATAATTTACAAAATAAAAAAAGAAACATTACTTTTTAATGTATCTTAAAATTTGACTATTAGTCTCATCTATCATTTCTAATAAATATTCATGAGTTATACCACATTCAAACCTTTGTTGTACGCCGAGTTTTTCTTTTATAATATGAAAGTATTCTTTATCAATTTCATTAATATGAGTAGCAACTTCTTTAAAAAGTTCTTCTCCCACATAATTCTTTTTGACTGCAAATTCAAGCATAATTGGTCCATATATATAATAGAAATCATTTACTAACCAATCTAAATATGTTACATCATATTCTTTTAAATCACTATTTAATAAATACATATACTTATCTTTAGTTAAATTATAGGCATATATAAAATCAGTTACTAAGCCATTTTTCATTGTTATATTTTCACATTTATATATAAATAATTTTTCCACCAAAACCACTTCCTAGATAAATTATAGCATAAGAAAAGTGTTTATTCAACAACATAAACACTTGCTTTTTTCTTATCTCTTCCTAATCTTTCGTATTTAACTACTCCATCAACTAGTGCAAATAATGTATGATCTTTACCCATTCCACAGTTAGTACCTGGATAAATTCTAGTACCTCTTTGTCTATAAATAATAGAACCTGCAGTACAAAATTGTCCATCAGCTACTTTAGCACCAAGTCTTCTACCAGCAGAGTCACGTCCATTTTTAGTTGAACCAACACCTTTATGGGATGCGAATAGTTGTAAATCTAATTTTAAAAATTTCACTATTTATTCCTCCTTAATTGTAATGTTTTTCTTGTAGTCACTTTCTATATCTTTAAGAGTTCTAACTAAGTTTTCTAGTAATTTATTAGTTATGTCACTTTCATTTATATTAGTTAATATAAATGGGTCACTCTCATTATAAGTAATGCTTTTCTTATCAAAAGATAAACAAGCATTGATAGTTACAGTAAGCGACGTGCTAACTCCTGCACACACAATGTCTTTGCCGTATTCGTCATACTTTGCGTGTCCTGTTAGTTTTATTTTTTTTATTATATTATTTTTTCGTTTAATATTAACTTTAATCATATTAACCAACTATTTTCTTAATTTCTATTTTAGTGTATGGTTGTCTATGTCCTTTAGTTACTCTTGAAGATTTAGTTTTGTTTTTATATTTAAATACTCTAATCTTCTTTTGTTTACCATGTTTTAAAACTGTTGCAGTAACACTTGCACCTTTAACTGTAGGTGTTCCAACTTTACCGTCAACATAAAGTACTTCATCAAAAGTAACATCTGTGTTAACTTCATTATCAAGTTTTTCAACATATAAAACTGACCCTTCTGTAACTAAATATTGTTTTCCACCAGTAACGATAATTGCTTTCACTTTTCATACCTCCTTTAAATCATAAGACGCGCCATTGAGGTAAGGTTTAACCTTTTACAACCTATTCTGAGCGGTTTTTCAAGTGAATACGCCTTGAGAAACAAGTAAATTTTACCATAAAATACCCAGAAATGCAAGTATGAATACGAAAATCTTTTGGGAAGTGATGGTATTTATATATTTAAAGCAGCAATTAGACCTTTGTATCTTCTTTTATATTCATTAATATGTTTTTTTAAGTCCATAACAGGTACGTTATATGTTAACTCTTTAAGACATAACCATTCTGGGTCTTCATGAATTATATTAGTTAATTCTTCATAAGTTGCATTTTCTAAAGATTTATAGATTTTATCAAGAAAATTTTTATCCTTATCACTTAAGCTATTAAAGTTTTCTTCGCCATTTAGCGTTTGAAATAATTTTATACTTTCTAATATAACTGGCCCACTACCACATACATGAAAATCGCCATAAAATAGTACTCTGTTATATTTAGCTAAATACACCACTTGTGATAAAAACAAATATATATTTAAACGTAAGTTTTCTTCATAAAAATTTTCATTATTACAAATCACAATATTCATATCAAATAAATTATGTTCAGTATCTTTTAATAAAAAATATTTAGCAACTAACTCTACATTAACCATGCTTATCCTCCCCCACTACAGTTACAAATTTATAAAAAGAACACCGCATCAACTGAGACGATGTTCCCACAAGTTATATTGGACTGAGAAATACCTAACAGGCAAAAACTAGATATTGTCCTTCTACCATTGAGTTACTTTTCTTAGTAGCAATTATATTGTATCAAAGTTTACACACTTAGTCAACCATATTTTGTAAAATATTTTTTAAGGATTTCACATTGTTTGCTTGTTTAACCTACTACTATATGGTATAATTAGTACCAGAGTAATACCTAGTAGTTAGGTGTTCTACCTCAGTCCGAAAATTATTATTAATTTAGGAATGGAGGTGGTCTGTATGAGTCATATGAAAGGAATTAACCCCAAATATGGAGTATTTAATTATACTTGTAGTGATCATAGCTGTGCTAGATCGCTATACGAATCGCAGAGATTAAAAGTAACCAATACTTTTAATCAAAAACGAACACCGTATCAACTAATGAAACGGTGTTCTTCAGAACACAATATGGACTGAGGAACGCCTAACATCGCAAAGCTAGGTATTGCTCTTTTTGTTTGTCCATTAATATTATATGTCTTTAAGACAATTTAATTATAACAAATTTTACTAATTAAATCAAGTACTTTATTTTGCACTATATTTTGAATTCATCAAAGAAGTCACTCATTGTTAAAGTTTCATAAACTTGTTCTTCTTGTTTTTTATCTTCTTTAGGTTCTTCTTTTAACTCTTGAGTTTTTTCTTCTTTTTTAGGTGTTTCTACACTACTACTTTCTTCATGTTCAGGAGTACTTGCTAGCGCATCGTCTACCACTTTAAGTCTAGCCTCTTTAAATACATCAGTTAAATCTTTTTTAGATATCGTACTACCCGTACTAGATTTATCCATTATACTTATATCACTTGATTTTATAGTTTCAGTCTCTTCCCTTATAAGACCATAATTAGTTTTAGAACTTCCTGCATAACATTCAGTTATTTTATATTTCTTTGATTTAGGACTATGTAAGATATTATCGCCTTTTAAACTTCTCTTACTATAATCTATTTCTTCAAGTTTCACTCTTTTAGCAGTATTTTTATCAGTAAATATAGTAATGTATTCGTGGTTTTCATTTGTTACAAACGCACTTACTACACTGTCACTCACTAGTTTAATACCTTTAACTCCACTTGTTTTTAATCCAACAACAGGTATTTCTTCTTTATTAAACTTAAGAGCAAACCCGTTTTCTGTAACTATATATACTACTCCATCATTTATACTTGCACTTACTACTTCATCATTATCTTTAAGTTTAAATATAGTCATAGGTTTAGAGTATCTTGTAACTGGTAAATTAGATAATTCAGTTTGTTTTACAAGACCATCTTTACTAAATAGTGTTATAGTTCTAGAGTCAAAATTCTTTATACCAAAACTTGCAATAATAGTTTCTCCTTCAGATAAAGGAATATAACTACTTATATGTTTACCAATATCTTTATATTTACATTCAGTAATATCTCTTACTGGTAAATAACAATAATTTCCTAGGTTAGTAATTAATATAATTGTATCTATATTATTAATTTTATATAAACCTATTAAATAATCTTTCTCTTTTAGTACGTATTCAGTTTCATTGTTAGCATTATATACTTTAACACTTAGTTTCTTAATATAGCCACTTTTACTTACACTTACTATAAAGTCTTCTTTAGGTATCATACTTAACTCATCTATCTTAATTTCTGTAATCTCATCTTTAATAATAGTTCTTCTAGGAGTTGCAAACTCTTTCTTAATACTTCTAAGTTCATCTTTCATTACTCCTTTTAAAACACTTTCATCATTTATTACACTTGTTAAATATTTAATAAGTTCAAGTAAGTTAGCATGTTCATTCTGTAAGTCAGTAACATCAGTATTAGTAAGTTTATATAACTGCATCATAACAATAGCAGTAGCCTGTTCAGTAGTAAAAAGATACTCTTTAACTAAGTTTTCTATCGCATCAGCCTTGTTTTTACTTTTCCTAATAGTTTTAATAACTTCATCTAGTATATCTAGTGCTTTTATAAAGCCTTCTACTATATGAAGTCTTTTTTTAGAATGCTCTAAATCAAACTTACTTCTATTTATTACAACTTCTTCTTTATGAAGAATAAATGCATCCAATATTTCAAGAAGTCCTAAAGTTTTAGGCCTTTTATTATCTATTGCAACAACATTAAAGTTATAGTTTATTTGTAAATCAGTATTTTTTAGTAAATAATTGATTATCAAATTAGCGTCAGCATCTTTTTTAAGTTCAATTACTAATCTAGCCATGTTAGTTCTATCCGATTCATCAATTACATCAACTATTCCATCAATTTTTTTATCACTCTTAATGTCTTCTATCTTTTTCTTTAATTGTTCTTTTAACACTTCATAAGGTATTTCTTTTATAAGAATTTGTTTTTTACCCTTTTCTTCAATAATTTCATAGTTAGCTTTTAATACTACTTTCCCTTTACCAGTAGTGTATGCTTGAATAAGACCATCTTTACCCTCAACTACACCACCTGTTGGAAAGTCTGGTCCTTTTATTATTTCTAGTATAGTATCAAGTCTACAATTAGGACTATCAATTCTTTTTATAGTTGCATCTATCACTTCAGCTAAATTATGTGGTGGAATGTTTGTTGCATAACCTGCACTTATTCCAGTAGACCCATTAACTAGCAATGCTGGAAAATGTGCTGGTAAAACAGTGGGCTCTAAGTCTTCATCACTATAGTTAAGCGTCATTTTAACAGCATCTTTATTTATATCTGATAGCATTACATTTGCTATTTTAGAAAGTCTTGCCTCAGTATAACGACTTGCTGCTGGACCATCTCCATCAATTGAACCATTATTTCCGTGTATTTCTACAAGTGGTTCACGCATTTTCCATCTTTGACTAAGCCTTACTAACGCATCATATATAGAACTATCTCCATGTGGGTGATAATGTCCCATGATGTCTCCAACTGCTTTAGCACTTTTTCTAAAAGGTTTATCATATGTGTTTTTGCTTTCATACATACTCCAAAGTATTCTTCTTTGAACTGGTTTTAAGCCATCTCTAACATCTGGTAAAGCACGGTCTTGTATAATACTTTTTGCATATCTTCCAAACCTATCTCCCATTATTTCTTCTAGAGTGTAATCATATATTTTTTCTACAATGTTTTCTTCAATTTTCTTTTTTGCCATAATTACCTCCTAAAATCATCTTCTAAAGTAAAGTCAACATTCTCATTTATCCAGTCTTTTCTAGGTTCAACTTTATCTCCCATTAACACACTTACTCTTTTTTCAGCAAGCATCGCATCTTCTATATTAACCTTTATTAAACTTCTATGTCTTGGATCCATAGTTGTCTCAAATAACTCTTCAGCATCCATTTCTCCTAGTCCTTTAAATCTATTTATTTTATAAGCACCTTTAATTTCTTTTCTCTTACTAGCTAGTTCTTCATCAGTTTGAATATACTCTTTTGTTTTATTATATTCAATACTATAAAGTGGTGGATTTGCAATATATAGCATACCATTTTCTATTAAACCTTTCATAAATCTATAGAAGAAAGTAATTAATAATATTTGAATATGTGCCCCATCATCATCAGCATCGGTCATAATTATAACTTTACCATAATTGCTTTCTTTAGGATCAAAATCACTTCCAATACCAGCACCTATTGTTTGAATAATTTGATTAATTTCTTCATTTCCATTTATATCATTAGTACTTGCTTTTTCACAGTTTAAAACTTTACCTCTTAAAGGTAAAATAGCCTGTGTTTCACGGTTTCTTCCTGTTTTAGCACTACCTCCAGCTGAATCCCCTTCTACTAAGAATAACTCATTCTTACTTGGATCCTTTCCTGCTGCTTTAGTAAGTTTACCATTAAGTATCTTATTTTTATCACTTTTAGTTTTACCACTTCTTGCTTCTTCTCTAGCTTTTCTAGCAGCTTCACGTGCAACCTTACTTTTAAGTGCTTTATCCATTATTAAAGAAGCAACACTCTTATTTTCTTCTAAATAATAACTTAATTTTTCATAAACAATACTTTCTACTACAGCTTTAGCTTGAGGTGTACCTAGCTTCCCTTTAGTTTGCCCTTCAAACTGTAACATATTTTCAGGAATATTAACACTTATTACTGCAGTTAAGCCTTCTCTAGTATCACTTCCCTCTAAAGTAGTATTCTTTCCTTTTAATAGATTATTATTTTTAATATACTCGTTAAATACTTTAGTAACAGCAGTTTTAAAACCAACTTCATGAGTTCCTCCATCAATTGTTTTAACATTATTTACAAATGATATGATGTTTTCACTATATGAGTCAGTATAGCACATTGCAATTTTAACATCTATTCCATTTTTAGTTCCTTCCATATCAATTACTTTATGTAAAGGTGTTTTATTTTCATTAATGTATTCAACGAAACTAACTAGTCCATTTTCATAATGAAAGTTCACGTGTTTATCTTCATTTTCATCATTTATTTCAATTGTTAAATCGTTTATTAAAAATGCACTTTCTTGCATTCTTTCTTCAATAGTACTAAAACTAAATTTAACTGTATCAAATATTTCAGGGTCAGGCCAAAATTCTACCTTTGTACCAGTTTTTCTAGTTGTACCTATTTTCTTTAATGGCACATCTACATGTCCACCATTTTTAAAACTAATTTCACTTATACTACCATCTCTACAAATAGTAACTACCATCTTTTTAGATAATGCGTTTACAACACTTGCACCAACACCATGTAAGCCTCCACTTACTTTATACCCATCAGTTTCAAATTTACCACCAGCATGTAAAACTGTATAAATTACTTCAGGTGTACTTTTTCCACTTTCATGCATTCCACATGGTACACCACGGCCTTCATCTTCAACTATAACACTACCAGTTTTAGTTAAAGTTACTTTAATTATATTACCATACCCGTTTATTGCTTCATCTACTGCATTATCAACAATTTCCCAAACTAAATGATGTAATCCTCTTTTATCAGTAGAGCCTATATACATACCAGGACGCTTTCTAACTGCTTCCAAGCCTTCTAATATTTTTATGCTTTTATCATCGTAAGCCATTCTTTCACTTCCTAACATAATGTGTAAATATATACACTGTCTTTACTTTTCTTACCATTTAATCATATCACAAGATTTTACTTTTTGCAAAGCCAAACATAGAAAAAAGATAATATTTTTAATTATCTCTTTCTTTTCAGTATTTAATTTTATACTATTAGCAACCTGTATCTGTTTCTTTTATTGTGTATGGTGTTTCAGGTGCTCCATTTCCACTAGTCCAAATTGTACAAGTTTTGAGAGAAATGGCAGGGCGAACACCGCGAGCGGTCCAGACGACGACGTAGCTGACCAATGTGCCAGGGTTGCCCGAGCCGTACACGCTGAACACGCGAGCGTAGTCGCCACTCCAACGGTAAGGAGACAACAACCACGAAAAGGTACCGCCTGTTATACTACCATTCGCACTGTTTAAATAATACCATGCGTATGGACTAGTTAAATTTGTATCACCTTTTCCTCCGGCATATGCTATTTCATCTGCTGTCATTAGTCCTATTGGGTATGTTAGTTTTGCTTCACTATTACTTCCTGAAAATGCGTCTTTACTATTTGTGCAGTTATACGTTGGTGTCTTATTTGTATACAGTCTTCCACTTGGTGCATAGTAGAATGACGAACTTGTACTTGTACTATATGTTTGATTTGGCGCTAACTCTCTATCATTACAATATACTGCTTCTGTACTTATATATTTTGAGTAACTAGATAAGTTTGTACTATACCAATTATCTATATATGTCTTTATTGTACTATTATTTGTATTAGTTCTTGCTTTATCTAAATCAACATCTTCATTTCCATACATATATCCTACATATTTAGGACTATTAACTTCTGTATTAAATGCACTTTCTCCAATATAACCCTCAGTTGTATTATGACTTGTTCCGGAGTACAAGAGTCTTATGCTTCCATCGTGGTTTGTTCTTATTATTCTCCAGTAGAAACCTGCAAATTTTACCCAGTTGTTTTTTGCATCTCCTGCAAAATAATATACATCTTTTGGAGTACTACCTGCTATACTTTCTGTTGCTTTATATAGAGTTCCTGTATTTGTTTCAGTAAATGTTGTATTAAAGTCTGTTCTTGTTTTTATTGTAGGATTATAGTATTTAATTGCTGCTAATAAAGTTGAGCCTGCAGGTGGAACATCTAACTTAAATCCAATTGAACAACTTTTATTAGAAGTAACTTTACTTATTGTATAAGTATTTCCTGATAATGTTCCACCACATGTATTTGTTTCTAGTTCAGCTCTAAAGCCTGAATTTGGTGTTACTGTGAATGTTGCTGTTCCATTATATCCAGTTGTTATGGTTGTTGGTGCTGATACTGTCCCGTTTGTTGCTGTTAAACTAACACTATATCCATCCCCAAAATCTATTGTACAATAGTCTGGTGTATGAATACTCTTTAGTTTTATTGAAAAGTCTGTGTTATCCCAAGTTGCTACTGTACCATTTTTACACGTTACATTTTTTACTACATTTGTTTTTAATAGATCTGCATATGTTTTATCTGTTGCTTGTCTATTTAATGTATAAGCAACTAAATTTATATCACTTGCTGGACTTATGATGTATGGGTCATTTGCTGTTCCACTTCCTGTTACTTGTACTCCAGTTTGTAAGTATATTGTTGGTTTTAAACCGCTTGTACTACTAGAATTTGTTATTCCACTTGATGTTACTTCTTTTATTCCTGTTGAACTATTTATATAATAATTTTCTGTGGTTGATAGGTATGAGTTTACTCCACCTATTTGATTATATTCATAGTCTGTTAGTAAACCAATATTGTTGTAAGTGCTTTCTGCACAAGTATTAGTGAAACAATTAAACTTATTTGTTTGTTGTACTAGTACTTCTTTATCTTCTAATGTGTTATAGAAACTTGTTAAGTCTGTTGTTAGTGTTGATGTACTTGTACTAGTTGTACTTTGACTTATTAGTTTAGGTAGTGTTTGATCGTCTATTTGATAACTTCCTATTATTCTCCATAAGTTCTTTGTTTTATCTTCATCTTCAGGATATTGTACATAGTTTTTGATGTTTTCTCCACCATACAAGCAAGTGTTAGAAGTACTTGTTAAACAACTTGTATCACTTTCTATTATGTCTACTAGTCTATTTCCTATGTTTGTTGCTACTTCAGTGTATGGTCCACTAACTGACACATATCCATCAGTTAGTTCTATATTTGCATATGAGTTAAATGAGTATCCACCAT
>ERZ780148.162-NODE-162-length-57428-cov-9.003869_pt1 | contig 57428 bp, 46 predicted proteins | sample MGYA00510984_ERZ780148 | MGnify/ENA primary metagenome ERZ780148 (study PRJEB29588, sample SAMEA2160902) | human gut metagenome | biome: human gut; feature: human-associated habitat; material: faeces | place: Denmark | collected 2008/2010 ...
CGTAAACAGCGTGTGCATTACCCCGGTGCAGCTATCAATATCCGGGACGTTCAGCGCGTTCGGGGATATCCCCAGCACGTCAGCTATCTGTGATGTGAGTTCCTGTTTCGGGACGCGCACGCCGCTTTCATATTGCGCTATGCGGATATCTGCGGTCTTTTCAGGCAGTCCTGCTGATATTCCGAGCGCTTTTTGCGTAATGCCGCGCAGATTTCGGATAAACCGTATTCTTTCGCCTATTGCCATGTTTTCACCCTTTCAGTCAAAATAAAAGACGTCCTCAAACTTTACGTTCAGCGCCTTGCATATGAGCAGCGCCAGTTTTGCGGTAGGGCAGAACCTCCCGGTTTCAATCGAGCTTATCGAGTTTTTGGATACGCCGACCATTTTTCCGAAAGCAGTCTGCGATAAGTTCATTTCGGCGCGCAGTTCTTTCAGACGGTTTTTCAGTATATACTGTCCGTTATAATTTTGCTTGTTATTACCCACGCTTTGCCCCTTTCAAAAAGCTATTTCAGGACTGAAAAAGAAAAATCAGCGTTTCCCGAACATATCGTGATTGACTTCAGCTCTGTAAAAGCTGGACATAGTGACCGGAGCATTGTACAGCGCGGTTATCAAGTAGCTGCGGATATTACGCACATCGCTAGTATTCTTTTTCAGCGCTGCCAGGACGTATTCGATATGGCTGCTGTTGAGCTTAAGGAGCCGGCTTTTCACTACATCATGCGGCTTTTCCTCGCCGTTCGCCCGGATAGTCTTTTTCTGCGAACATATCACATCGACCATTATGGATATCAGCTCGTTGATTTCGTCAGCCTGTTCCGGGAACTGCTCGACCAGGATATCATAGTCAGTATTATCCCGGACGATTTGGGCATAGCAAGCCCTTTCTTCCTTAAGCTGTTCAAAATCCATCCCATCAATCATATCGGCAGCCGGAACGCAGCTTTCTTCGGGTTCCTCGCGCGTGCGCGTGATAGATGGATTGATTATATCAGGATTATTATCTTTAGTTTTATTAGAGTATAGCTCAGACGTTTCGTCGGAGCTTGCTCCTACCTTTTGGCGGAGCAAGGTTTCACTTTCCGGCTGTGCTTGCTCCACCCTTTTGTCGGAGCAGGGGAGAACGGCTTTGTTATGCGGTTTTTCAGTTACAGCAACATCGGAGGGCTGTTCAGCAGCGGGAATAGTTCCGCCGAACGCCTTTGCAAGAAATTCGTTCATTCTGGCAGTGCTTTCTGTAGGTTCGGCGGAGGTCTTGCGCTTTTTCTCATAGCTCTCCGCAGCAGCAGGCTTGATTTGGCGCATAGCAGCTTCACCAGCAGCAAGCAGGCTCTGGATAAGGTCGATATCCTCAATTATGTAAAAGCTGCGTTTAGCGGGCATTCCACGCAGCTCACAGCGCAGAAGTCCCAGCTTGACGAGCGCGTCCACGCAGCGTTTCTGCTGTTTCTCAGTGAGCGCGGTACTCTCCTGAAGATCCGGAGCGGTAGAGTAGAACCAGCCGTCATCGAGCATACCACGGTCAGAGTACCAGTAGTATTTTGCGACAAGCGCACCGTAAACTACCGCTTCGTTCAGACCGATAGCGTGAGCCAGGGGACGATTTACGGATACTGTATTGTTCGGGTTGAGTAGCTGAAAAATTGCGTTCATATGATTTCCTCTTTCTGTTTTTGAACATTCTACCTTAACGGCAGCTGCATTTTTCTGCAAAAGAAAAATCCCGGCGCTGACCGGGATAATTCATATTGCCTGTTTCTTGTCTGGAGTTCTGTCCTGCTTTTTTTCTTCTTGTTTTTCTTCACGCTGCCTGCGTTCGCGTTCGGCGGCAACCAGATTGTCGATGTAGTTTCCTTCGATGATTTTTTCGTAGGTATGCACGAGGTCTGATATGCGGCTCAGTTTCATCTGCTCCTCTGATACTTCGTTTTTCAGTGAGCTGATGTAAGTCGGCGATAGCCGTAAACGTGTTTCAAGATTTTCGATTTCTTCCGCGCTGGTAATGCCGTATTTGTTTGCGACCTCTTTTGCGGCGGCAAGTCTGACTTGGTTCATCGCGTCTGAATTATTCTGCCGGGCTGAAAAGTAAAATTTCAGCTGCGCGATATCTGATTTGAGCGTTGGCATATCCTCTGTGAGCTTTCGTATCTGCGCGAGTGTATCGTCTATTTTCTTCTGGCTGCGTTCGGCAGCTTCGTAGATATCGTCACGAGAATTCAAATTAAAATCGCGCATGGTGAGTAACTGCTGCGACAGGTGATTGATTTCCTTGTCGTTCTCAAAGGAGTAAATCTTCTTCGGGTTTGTTTTCTGCGGACGGAACATGAAAGTGCGGACTGCGATGACGGTCTGCGTGATCGTAGAGTAGAAACGCTGCTCGGTTTCGTTCGCCTTTGCGGAACGAGCCTGAACCATTTTCGGGAATTTATCGCGGTCAGCAATCCTCTTTTCGATGTTCTGCGGGAGATAATCTTCGCCGAGAGTTTTCAGCCGGACAAATCTCTGTGCGTTCGGAGATTTCACTGCGAGATATTTTCCCTCTTTGATTTCGTACCCTTTTTCCCGGAGCTTGTCGAGGAGCTGCGGGAAATTTTCGCAGGAGTAGACCAGCGTATCTATGTCGAGTTTTATCTCGTCATGTATTCCGGTTGACTTACTCGGGAACTGGTACTTTGCAGCGATAGCGCAGCAGTTTTTTGTAGCCCAGTCCGGAATATAGAGAGTATTGCTTTCTTCAACGAACTGGATATTTGACCGCTGCAATTCGTCTGTGATGAACTGCATTTTATCCGGGGAGTACACTTCGAACGGAACGAACCTTGCTCCGGCTTTCTTGGAAAGAATCCGGATTTTTTCATCACGCTTTACGATTTCGGAACGCATGAAGTCGTTCTGATTTTTTATCATCTTGACTTCTTCCTGCGTGATTTCCGCGTCAGGTTTTTGTTTCAGTTCGTTGATGTGCTTGTTGAGCTTTTCGAGTTCCTTTCTTGACTGACGATATTCTTCACATTCCATATGAGCGTAGTGAGCATTTTTCACATCACGGGATAATCCATGATGTTTAAGAATGCTAGTCATGATTTCTTTTTCAGCAGTAGCCCAGACTGCCCATTCGGAAATTCGCTTTGAACTTGATATGAAACCTTGTTCTTCTAGGGCTTTTTTCATTGATATTCGCGTTGACAATCCTTGTTTCTGATTGTGGCATACCGGAAGAAAGTCGATATGGAGATGTGGGGTTGCTTCATCAAGGTGCATGACCGCATTGAACACTTTCATGTTCGGGTTTCGTTTCTCAAATTCCTTCATGTATTCATCAAGCATTTGTTTTGCTTGTTCAAAGTTGCGCTGACCGAACCCACAGTTTTCTATATCGCCGAACTGAACCACCACTTCATAGAAAGGTTTTTCCTTTTTTGATTTCAGCATATGCTCATAGTAGTCAGTAATTTTTCTGTCGGCTCTTTTTCCTGTGTTATATTCATCAAGTGCCTTGTCGAATATTTCGTGATATTTTGCCCGAATATCCTCTTGCTTGTAGATGATGTTGTCTGGTACTCTTTCGCGAACAACGTTCTTTGCAATGAAAGTGCGGTTGTTATGTTCAAGCACCCCTTTGTCAACGCGAAATGTTACGCTGACTTTGTTTGAAGGCGCGTTTGATGTTGATTGATTTTTGCTCATTGTATTTCCTCCAATCGGACATTTTGCTTTTCGGTTTTTAATTTCAGCTTTTCGGATTTTCACCGATTTTGCTTTCTTTTTTCAGTCCTGCAAAATGATGAGTTCCGAGTATTTTTAGGACGGTTATCGGGGGGTAAATCGAGGGGGGGCGCAAAACTGCTTATACTCAATAAGCAATTTTGGCAAGGCTACGCCGTGCCAAAATATGCCATCTCGCTAGGGACACCCTAGAACCCGTTACAGTTTGCCGAGCAAACTGAAAAAAGCCGCCTGAAAAATTTTTCGCAGTTTCGCGGAAAAATTACAAGAACTGAAACGAAAAATGAATTTTCTTTTTCAGCTCTGCACCGAAAATTTTCGGTGAACAGGCAGCTCTTTTCAACCAACTCAGGGCAAATCCCTGAAACCCTTTTTCGTGTGATTTTTTTCAAAAATCAGCGGTGCGAGTGTGAATTTTTTCGCGGAGCAGTTTGGGTTTGCTGCTGCGTTTTTGCCGTCAAAGATTTCAGCAGATCGTTGTAATCTTTCACGCCGTTCTCTTCAAGAATTTTTCGGCAGGGAGTAAGTCCGTTGCTCTGTGTGAACTTAATTCCTGCTTCGTCATTGTCCACGCAGCTATATAATTTTACTCCGCTTTCCGCGAGATTTTTCAGCGTGTTCGGCTTTAATCCCGCCATAGAAACCAGCATGGAGTTTTTGATTTTTTCCGGGTTTGCAAGCTGCTTAAATGACAGCAAGTCGATCGCACTTTCGAAAACGTAGCACGAATTTGGTTTGTCGCAGAGCTTGAAAGTGAACACACTTTCTGACGTTCCGGGCGCAACTCCTTTGAAACGCTGGAACGAATTTGTTCCCTGAATTTCAGCGCCGATTATTTTTCCGCTGTCATCTTTGTGAACAAAAACCGCGTTTCCTTTTTTGTCCTGATAGAGCAGTCCGGACTTTGCAAGTTCAGTAACGATATCCGGTTTTATCATTCGCGTCTTGCACAGATACGCGAAAACTTTTTTCATATCCTCGCTCTTTTCCGGAAGAATCAACTCGCGTTTTTTCTCCGGTAAAGGAGCTTCGGCGTTCTGTTTTCTTTCGTAGATAAGTCTGCCGCCGGACAGATGTTCGACTGCGGTTTTGAAATCAAAACCGAGTACGTCAGTCAGACAGTTGACCGGATTACCGCCGCCGCGACTGTCCCCAGCCTGCGAAAAGCAGTACCATTTATTCGTCTGCGTGTTGACGAAAAGTCCGCCGTGTCCTTTAACGTGCAGCTCGTTTTTTGATTTCATTTCGCAGTCATATCCGTTGCGTAAGAAGTAATCTGCGAGGTCTGCGTTCCGGGCTTTCTGGATAAGCTCATCGTTTATTTCGGACATAAATCATCTTCCTCTCTGAAAAAGAATTTGCCCCGCCAGAACTTGACGGGGCTTTGAAAACTGTTTATCTTTTCGGTCTTGCTGACGGTGTATCGGGCTTTATTCCCTGACTGCGGCTGGGCTTTTCTTCTTCGCGGTCGTTATCATCGTTGAGGAATACCTCGTCATTTTTGCCGCAGTCAAGCTCAGCGTTGAGCTGATCCAGACGTGCGACTTTCTGCTGAAGTTCGTCAGCGAGGGCGAACGGCATAGCGAGAGTTTCTTCGGCGGCTTTGATGTCAGACGTATCACGTTCTATGCGTTCTTCGCAGCGGGCTATCTCCTTATCAATTCCGTTTTTCAGGAGATTTTCCATTCGCGTTATGTTGCCGAGATTGTTGTCAAGTTCGACCTGGGCGCTGTAAGTCAAACCCCCGAAACGCTTGAGATTTACCTGTGCATAGGTAGACACCGGATTCGACATTGTGTTTATAGAAACCTCAAAGCCTTTGTATTCGCCTAGTGTTTTTTCCTCATGCCGAGCCATGCACTGCACAATTTCTTTCGCAAGGACCTCGCCTGCTTCGCTGCGTTCGGTGTAGATTTTTCCGTCCAGCTTTACGCTGAATTCATCGGATTTTGCAAGCTGTTCCTCTGCGAACGCCTTATCGCCTTTCGCAAATTCAACGCGCTGCTGCATTCCTTTGAGGTCTGTCTTTCGATTGAGAATAACATCTTCAAGTTTGTACTGATTGTTGTAGTGTTCGCTCTCCAGCGTTCGCAGACGGGACACTTCCGTATCAAGCTCTATCTTCTCTTTTATGCGCGGATCTCCGGTTGCCAGAGCCTGCATTTCGGAGTAATTGAGTACCATATCGTCCACGTCCTCGCACGTTCTTGCGGGAGTTTTTCCGGACATAAGCTGCGAAATAAATTTCTGCTTTGTCACGATTATGTTCATCATGTACGCGTCAAAGGTGTTCTCCGTGACGTAGTTGAATACGCCGACCTTGCCGAACTGGTTGCCCTGTCTGATTATTCGACCGTTGCGCTGCTCCAAATCAGAGGGCTTCCAGGGTATATCAAGATTGTGCAGCGCAGCAAGTCGGGTCTGTATGTTCGCGCCTGTGCCAAGTTTTGATGTGGACGCAAGCACTATGCGTTTTTGTCCGGCGCGGAGCTGCGAGAACATCTCGTTGCGCTGGTTCTGGTCTTTCGCGTCACCGGCTGTACAGATTTCGTTAGCCGGGATACCTCTGCGCTGGAGTTCCTCCTTGATGTAGTCGTAAACGGAGAATTTGCCGTCCGTGGAATTGACGGCGATGTCGCAGAAGATAGCCTGAACGCCTTTCTGCTCCTCTGTGTTCTTGTAAATCTCCATTACCTTGTCGATACAGAGATTTACCTTGCTGTCCGGGGTGTTCTCAGCTTCAGGATTTATCGCACGCGCGTCCAGACCGAGCAGGCGCGCTTCGTGAGTTACCTTGAGCATATTGTCCACGGTGGGGTCAATCGAGCCGCTGTGAATGTCCTCAGAGCGCTGTGCAAGCACCTGCATATACGCTTTCTGGAAGTCGTTCGGCTTTGCAACGATAGTCTGCGGCTTGCCGCCCTCCAGCTCAGGCACATCGAGCTTTAGCATATCTGCGGTGCGTATGTCCGCAAACTCCTTGTACATCTGCATAAGCTCCGGCAGGTTCGTGAATTTCGCAAACCGCTTTTTCGTGCGGAAACCATCTCCGGCGGGTTTAAGTTCGAGCTGCGATACGACCTCTCCAAAGTTACCCGCCCAGTCATCGAACGTCTGGAGTCGTGCCTTATCGAGCAGATCCGGACGGAGATAACGCTGCATGGTGTACAGCTCCGTCATGCTGTTTGTCACCGGGGTACCCGTTGCAAACAGTATGTTCTTTGTACCGTAGGTTTCATTGAGGTACTGTGTTTTCATCAGTATATCCTCTGATTTCTGCGCCGCCGTAGTCTGTACGCCGGACACGTTGTTCATCTTCGATACGACCAGACCGTTTTTATAGTTGTGCGCTTCATCGACAACAAGGCTGTCAAAGCCGAGCTGTTCGAACGTGAGGGAGGTGTCCTTTGTCTTGGCTGTATCGAGCAGCTTTTCGATTTTGACCTTTATGCGTTTCTGTTCGCGCTGGAGGTCTTTTATGCTGGTCTTGTCTAGGTAAGGGTTCAGCTCCTTTATGCCGGACTGTATCCTGTCCAGTTCGCGCTGGAGGAACTGTTGTCTGTACTCGACAGACATCTGTATTTTTTCGAACTGTTCGTAGCTCATAACCACGGCAGCGTAATCGCCTGTGCAGCAGCGACCGATGAATTTCTGCCGGTTATCCTTTGAGAAATCATTATCGCCTGCTACAAGTATTTTTGCCTGCGGATAGAGTCGCAGCCATTCGTTTGCGGTCTGACCGACCAGCGCCTTTGGAACGACCACGCAAGCCTTGTTGATAAGTCCCAGACGTTTCTTTTCCATGGTTGCTGCAATCATCTCAAAGGACTTGCCAGCGCCCACGCAGTGTGCCAGCAGCGTATTGCCGCCGAACTTTGCCCGGGCTACCGCGTCTTTCTGGTGCGGCTTGAGCTGGATATACGGGGACATACCGGGGAATGTCTGGTGTGAGCCGTCAAAGTGCCGTCCAACAATGCTGTTGAACAGCTCGTTGTAACGTGTGACGTACTTGTCGCGGCGCTCAGGCTTTGCCCATACCCACTTGGAAAAGGCTTCGTTCATCTGCCGCGCCTTTTCTGTTGCAAGCTGGGTCTGCTTGGTGTTCACCACGTATTTGTACTTGTCCTCGCCTAAATCAACGCGGTCTTTTACTGTTACGTCACGGTGATTGAGCAGATTTTCAAAGATATGATACGCGCTCATTCTTTCCGTGCCGTAGGTGTTTGTGGCTGCCACGCTCTTGTCAAAGGTCTTGTTCTCGACCTTATATTCTCCGGCAGAAGTGCGCCGCAGCGTAACTCCGGGGAGGTCACGCCCGATATACTCTTTCAGGAACCGTTCGTAATCCCGCACGTCTATCCATGACGCGCCGAGGTGCGTTGTAATATCGCCTGCGCCGATAGTTTTGGGAAGATTATCGGTCAGCCCGGCAACGTTCCTGCCGAATAGCTCCGGGTTATCCTTTGCGGCTCTTTCGGCAGCGCGGAGCTTTTCACGCACGTTGCCGGAAAGGTATTCGGAGCTTTCCTCATATCCCTCAAGCGGTTCGCTTTCAACGTATTTTTCGGGATTGAGATAAATCTGGTTACTCTGGACAAGCTCGTTTACGACTTGTTCCGGCTCTCTGTCGCAAAGCTGCGCCATGTAGCTTATATCTATGCGACCTTTCATATCAAGCGACACCTGCATTGCTTCCTGCGGTGTTTCAACGTGCGTAATTTCGGCGGTGGGCTTTATGGTGCGCTGCGTGAATATGTCTGATTTCTGTGTGGTTTTCTTTTCAGCGTTGACGATTTCGAGGGAGCAGAGGGTGTTGTAATCGTCATCGCAGCGGAACACGTTAGCGTTGAGCCTGTCGTTAATGCTGCCGTATTCCTTTTTAAAGCTGTCATACTGCGTATTCAGCTTTGCCTGTAAGCCGTGCAGCTCCTCGTCAGAGCAGCTGTGTGACTGCGCGTCAATCAGCTCACGCAATGTCTGGCGCAGACCGTGCAGCCCTTTCATGCGTTCAAGGTCTTTTCCGGTCTGCTTGACCTCAGTCATTACGTTGTTTTCGCGGAAATACAGCTTACCGTCAACCAGCGTATGTGTGAAGTTCTGCACGTCCGCAGTTGCCGGGATAATGCCGCGCTCCTTGTCCTGGCGTTCTTCGCGTTTCTGTACTTTCATATCGGCGCGGAGCTTTGCGACAGCCCGGTCAAGCTGTTCTGACAGCTTTTCGCCCTCAATGGGAGTGCAAGTGACTTCCTGTCCGTAAGCTCCGGTTGTGTATTCCAACTTACCGAGTACCATATCTGGGTGGTCAATAAAGTACTGGTTTATGGGCATTCCGTCTGAATTGCGCCCGGTATACGCCCAGTCGGGCATTTCGACCGCCATTTTCTCGCGTTTCTGCAAGAAAATTATATCCGAGGTGACTTCGGTGTTTGCATTCTTGAACGCATTGTTCGGCAGCCGTATCGCGCCGATGAGGTCAGCGCGTTTCGCAAGGTATTCGCGGACTTTGGAATTTTTCTTGTCCAGCGTACCCTTTGAGGTCACGAATGCGACCACGCCGCCGGGCGCGACCTTATCCAGCGTTTTCGCGAAGAAATAATCGTGAATGAGGAAATGCTCCTTGTCGTATCGTCTGTCTGCTACTCCGTAGTTTCCAAACGGTACGTTTCCAATCGCCGCGTCAAAGAAGTTATCCGGGAAATCGGACTTTTCAAAGCCCTGCACCCGGATATCTGCCTGCGGATAGAGCTGCTGCGCGATACGACCTGTCAGGCTGTCCAGCTCCACACCGTACAGCCGGCTGTCATTGTTCATGCTCTCCGGCATACAGCCGAAGAAATTGCCCACGCCCATTGCAGGCTCCAGCACGTTTCCTCCATTGAACCCGAAGTTATTAAGCGCCTTGTACATCGCGCCGATTATTTCCGGAGAGGTGTAGTGCGCGTTCAGGGTGCTTTCCGCTGCTGCCTTGTATTCATCATCGGTGAGCAGTTCGCGGAGCTGCTTGTATTCCTTGCTCCACTGCTCGTTTGCCTGGTCGAATGCCTGCGGCATACCGCCCCAGCCAACGTACTTTGCAAGTATTTTCTGTTCTTCAGGAGTTGCACTTCGGCTTTCGCTCTCGATTGTTTTCAGGGTGGTTATTGCTGCTATGTTGTTCTGGAACTTGGTTTTCAGACCGCCTGTTCCTATATCCGTTTCATCTGTTATGTGGAAACTGTTGTTTTCCTGCGAGGAGTTTACGCGTTCTTCAGCCTGCGCTCTGAATTTTTCAGACAGCTCGGCGTTAGCAGCCTTTTTCAGCTCCTCGGCAACGTGTTTATACCCGAACCTGTCGAGAAAATCAATTACGCCGCCATAGCCATCGCCGATGTCCTGACGTTCGCTGTAAGATGTGCCATTTGGCATATTTACGGTAAAATGAGTTTTGGCATATCCCTGGTGGTGAACTTTCAGCTCACCTTTTTCCCGCGCTTCGTAAAGCTTATTAATATCGCCGCCAAACGCTTTAAGCTCCTGCTGACGTTTGGATATCCAATCTTCATCTTCGCGTTTCATGATCGTATCGAATTCAAGTGCGGAATAGGTCTTTCCCTCCTCAAACGCAAAACTCTCGCTCCAATCGCAAGTTATGGTCGGGAATTTCTGCTGCGGCTGTTCTGCGAATATGTGGTTTTCATTGTTCCAGTCCGAAAAAGAAAGGTCTGTGCCGTTATCGTAGCTGCCATTGTCGAGCTTCTTAAAGCTGAATACGCGGTCAAATCCTATCTCGCTTTCGGCTTTGTTTATCAGCTCCATTGCGCTGGCATTTGAGAGTATCGAGGGCTGGCGCGTGAAATCGTCCACAAGGTAGTTCTGACCGCCGCGCACCTGAATTATGTCGGCGGCTCCGGCTTTAGTTTCAATGCCCAGCGTAAGACGTGCGTAAGGTCTGCCGTCTGCATTCCGGGTTTCTTCGGAGTTGTACGGCTGGCTTCTAAGCTCGTCAAACCGCGCCTTTGCTTCTTCGAACGTGTCGAAATGCTCCAGTGTAGACGGTGCTGCGGCGCTGCTGCTGTCTGCCCATGTCTTGAGGTCAGCGATTATGTAGGGTTTCCATATCTTTTCTTCCTGCTCGTCAGATTTTGTGCTATATGTAGCACGATTTTCAGTGGGATTGACAACGGACGAAGTTTGTGATATACTAGATTCATAACCGTTAAAGACTGAATGAGCTAGAGGATTATCCTTGAACTCTATGTGCTTTGACGGTTCTGTTTTTTGTTCCGGGTCAAGCTGCTGCACTGTTTCTTCTGATATAGCTGTCAGTTCGCTGAAATCAAGGTTTCCAAGCGCGGAAATCATATCGTCACTGTTCTTGAAACTCTGTTCAGCAGCAACCTTATCGCCGTACATCGTTACTATCCTCTTGTCCTCGAGGTCAGCATAAGCGCTCACTTCAACCTCAGTATCTTCGTGAGTGGTGTAGGCAAGCGGGACTTTCCACAGGTCGGAGAAATCAGCGTCATCATGGAATTCCCTCTGCGAATATTCGTTTATCCGGGCTTTGGCTTCGTTCAGAAAATACTCTCTGTCAAGCTGTTCGTGCCTTTTGAATTCCTGTCTTGCGGCAATAAGCAGAGCTTGTCCGAGAGTTTCCCATGAATGTGTCACCTCATATCCGCCTTTTGTGCGTAACGTTATTCCGCTGTCTGTTTTCTCCGATGAAATTTCAATGCTGTTGACACCATCAGAGGGATAACTGAAACGGAAATACGACATATTACCGTATATCTTTTTTGCAATCTCGGCGTTTATGTTCTCGCCATTGTGGAAACTGGTCGTCAGTCTTTCAAAATCATCAGCATGAAGGCTTGCACCCATAGTCCAATTAGTTATGCCGTTGTATTTGGGGGAATTGTCGTAGTCAAATAGCTTATCGCCCAGAGTGTCCATTTCATCGCTTGAAAGCTGCTTTTCAGCAAGCAGATTGAGGTTGTCAATCGTTCTTCGCGCCTTGCGTTCCTCGCGGGAAAGGGTGAAGTCCGGTATCTCGTTAAAACCAACCGTATCAACGAAATTAGCGGTGATTTTACCGTCTTGCTTTACAGCAACGATATCCCCGACAGAAAGAGAATGTCCGTGGAAATCCTGCGGGTGATTTTCATTGAAACGCTCATATATATCTTCAAGAGTTTCGTTTTCCTTGAGCCTACCACGGTAAACGCGGTTATAGTTCTCTCGGTCAACGTACATTCCGTGATTTTTAAGATATTCGCTGTCAGAGAACTGGTACTCTCTTAAATCCTCATCATCTTTCAGCTGATAGATTGCGTATCTCGGTTCTGTCAGTGCAACGAGGTTTTTCGGATAGTCCTTATCCTGACTAGATATATCCTGGCTTTCGGTCTTAAACTTCTCGGCTGCTTCTTCAAAGCCCTCTGCACCTCGGTCAAGAACTTCCTGTCTGCAATTTTCTCTAAGATATTCAAAGGGTTCGTCCTTTTCCATTGCTTCGAAGATATCGTCAAAGGACATATAGGTGTAAACGAACTGACCGCCTGCGGAACTTTCGGGGTTGTAAGAAACCCAAGTAACGCTTTCGGTATTTTTGTCTACATAGAACTTGTCGATGTCAGAGGAGATTTCATCGGAATTAAGCGCGGTTTTTTCTATCGCCGATACAGCCGCCTTAAGCTCGGATAATTCGCCCGTGGGCTTGATTGACGGCTTCATGCCGATAACCTCGCCTATGCTCTTGTACATAGCGTACAGCTCAACCTCATAGCTGTGCGCGTTGTGCTGCTCGTCCATGTATATCGAAACATTAACGCTGTTGAGTTTGTCCTGATTTCTATCATCATTGTTCCAGATTTCGTTAGCCTTGTTGAGTGCAGCGTTGAACTCCTCAACGGTGTAGGACTTGCCTATCTCAAAGCCGACGCTCTGTACGTCGAAATTGCGCTGAAAGCTGCCGGTTACATACACGGCGGGGTATGTGATTTTTTTCTGCTGCATTTCCTCACGCAGCTCATTGTACATACCCGGAGCGACCAGATTTGACACCTTTTTGAGATGTTCGGGGTCGTTCAGCATATCCTTGTACCAGCTTTCGGAGCTGTGTTCAGCTGCATACTCGCGCAGAGCCTTTTCAGCCTGCTCTGTGAAGTGGCTGTTGAATTCATCTCCTGAAAAAGAAATCGCTGATGATTTCAGCTCCTCGGAGCGCTCGTTCATTATCCATTCGAGATTATTCGCGTCCGCTGCAAGGATACCGTCATCAACGCTCATGCTGCCGTCATAGTCGTAAGGACTTCTATCCTCGTCCCTGTCAGGGTCATAGGGAGTTTCACTAAACGGAATGCCGTTTGCGTGAGCATATTCGCGAACCTCGTCCAGGCGCTGGAGTTCTCCGTACACCCGGTCAGCCAGTTCAGATGTAAACTTATCCTTGTATTCCTGATCCTCGAGCATTTCCTTGTACAGAGTCATGAACTGTTCCATTGTGCAGCTTCTGCCGAAACTCTCCAGAGGAACGCGCTCGGATACCACATCAGAGATGATGTTATCCAGAGCTGTGCTTACGGAACTGTTGAAAGTGTTTCTGTCATTGCTCCGGTACGCTTCGCGCACGTTGGCGTTATAGTATTGCAGCTGTGCATTTGCATAGCTGCTTAATGCGTCGGCTGCAATTAGCAGGTCGTTTTCCGGGTCAGAACCCTTGACATTTTCGTCAGTTGGGTGTATACTATTGTCAAGGTCAGGAGCGTCTGTTAATTCGGAGTATTGTTCTCCCCATCTTTCAGGCTGTTCCTGATTTTTTATTGTATTTTCCGGCTCTAAACCCTTGACAATATTGCGACTTTGGTGTATAATAACATTGAAGTCAAGAGTGTTTGTTAATTCGGATAATTGTAGTCCCCATCTTTCAAACATCTCTTGGCTTTTCTGTTTATCGCAGAAAAGTATCTTGTCCTGTTCCTGTGCCTTTTTCATTTGTGAAATGAAATTTTCTCTGCCGTGAACACTTGTTATGAAATTTGACTCGATTGTTTCAAGTTCATAACGCCCTTCACCGTTAGGCTTTATGCTTGCAATGATAGGATTATTGTTTTTATCATATTCCGATGTAAGTACAACGATACTATCATTTCTCGACAGTGAGTCGTATACCATTACCGGATTTTGGAGTAGTTCGGGCAGTTTCTTTACTTGGTCTACATCTAAACCATGAAAATGCTCTTTACCGCTGTCTGGCTTTATAGCATTTTTGAGGTGTTTCTGCGTATATAACATAGGAAGTTGTTCGCAGCCGACATCAAGCAGTATTTTTGGAGTGTCACACACTTTAAGGCTTGTATAGAAAGGCAGCGTTCCATTAAGACTTTCGTCCACCTGTTCCGCAAAGCTCTTATCAGACAGAGAAACGGCAGGAGCTGTATCATCAGCTTCTGCCGTTTTGCTTATGCTCTGTGCTGGAGAACCAGGTCGGTCATCACTCTGTGATCGACCTCGAGCTGCTTCGTTTTCTCCCACGTTGCTATCTCCGTGAACGTTGTCGGGCGAGGATTGTTCCGGGCGTATTCCTGCTCCATGTTCCACGCCATTTCCTCGGCTTCCTTGTCTATCTGCCGGGGTATCAGCTCCCATTTCATTCTGCCCTTCAGCCCGGTTATTTCGTATGGGTAATTCTCCTCCATGAACTTCTGCCACGCTGCCCCGTACCGCCCTATCGGCTGCTTCATCAGTTCTTCTTCCTCGTCCGTCAGCCCCAGCGACAGCTCCTGATAATATATCCATGTTTCCGGATCGAGCCTGTACCGCTTGCCGTTCTCCTCGACTATCTCCGGATAATACTTGCTGTCCTCCTCGCACCATATCTGGCGAATTCCGTCCTTGATTATGTCCTTGCTCATAACTGTTCCTCCTCTGAATTTCTGTTACTGTCTTTTCCATCGAAAGCAGGACTGCTTTCGCATTAATCTGTATGAATTCTGTGAGCTTTTCAAGCTCTGCCTTGCTGTGCAGCATATCCAGCGCAGAAAGGTCAAGCGGGTCGCTCTTGTAATTGAACTTGCTGTTGTATCCGCAGCGGGCAGCTACTATTGCCCGAACCATAGTGCTGACCGATTTTGAAAACTCCCTGCGCTTGGCTGCGTCCACGTTCAGTGCGTTTGTCAGGTTGGCTATCTGACCGTAGTTCTGGCTGTCGGAAAAGTAGTCAACGCAGCTTGTAATGCTGTTGAACTGTTTGCCCTCAAGCGCGGAAACCTCTTTGGTGAACGCTGCCGCCGTGTCCTTGTCGAAATGCCAGCGGGGTCTTATCGCTTTTCCCTCTGTCTGGGAGATATCGAAGTAGTGACGGAGCCTGCCGTTTTCAAACGCTGCCATAGATTTCTGACCGCGTGTGACCTGCCTGCCGAGCTTCTGCCATGTGTCGTAATCTGTAACCATGTCTGCGTTTGGGTTGCTGCTGAATATCATCATTGCATGGTCAGCCGGGAGCTTGTAGTGCTTGCCTGAAAAAGAAAGGAAATCCCTGAATGCCTGTCGGTCGGTGTAAAGTTTGTCGGTGACAGCTTCGTACTGTTCCCTGACTTCCTGCTCTCTTTCTTCTCGTGTCTGTCGAGCCATATTAACCTCCTGTAATTGTATTTTATCACATTAACGTGATAAAGTCAAGATTATTTTGGAGAATTTCGATTTTATTTTTCAGAACGGATAAGGGTCTGTTTCAACACCTGTGTTGTCTGGGAAATCAGGCGGATCGTAAGCGGGTACGTCTGGAACGGCTGCCGGTTCATCAACCTGTTCGTTCCGCGCCTTTTCTCCGGTAAAGCGGATTATGTCGGCAACAATTTCGTCCCAGATAGCAGACTCACCATTCTGGTTGGTATATCGGCGCTGCTGCCGTTCGCCCTCGAGCATAATCATGCTGCCCTTATGAAAGTACTTGCATACGAACTCTGCTCTGCCGCCCCACGCGCGTATGTTGAAGAAATCTGTTTCGCGTTCGCTGTCTTTGGGAGCGTATGCACGTTCCACCGCAACCCGGAAAGTCGCGAACGACTTCCCGGACGGAGTGGTTTTGATGACAGGCTCGTTGCAGAGCCTGCCCATGATAATTGACCTGTTGAACATAAATACTCCTTTTCCGAATTTGTGCTATATGTAGCACAATCTCTGTTAAAATGTGATACCTCCGGGGAATGGATAACCGCTGTTCTTGTCCTTGCTGCGCTGCCATTCGGTGTATCCGCTGCCGGACGCATTCAGCACGGAAAGAACGCCGTCTACGGTCAGACCGTCAGCCGGAACGGTCAGCACTCTTGTCTTTTCGTGTGAATTAACGAGCTTGCCGCCAACGCTGGGATAACCGTTTGTCTTGTCGATAATGCAGAACGCTATTGAGTGTGCATATCCATTGTTGAGGTTATCGCCGCCGGAAATGCTGCCGTTGCTGCTGCCATTGAGGATAATGTTTGCAACGTAGCAGCTCTTGATGTAAGCTCCTGTAGCGTTAGATGTGGTCTGTCCGGTAATGCCGCCGCAGTACTGCGCCCCGGAAGAACTGAACCCTCTTACGCCGCAGCCGAATATCGAGCCGCCTGTAATTTCCGCTTTGCTGCCGTTTTTCCAGCACTGCGTTCCGAAAGCTGAACCGGCAATTCCGCCAGCTGCTGTAATGCTGCTGCCCTCTATCGTTATCACGTTTGCAAGGCTTCCCTTGACAAAGCAAGCGTTTCCAACGATACCGCCGACACCAGCAGTGTTGCCCTTGCAGCTTAAAAGGACGTTGTATGCATAGCAGTTATTAAGCTCTCCACCGCTGCCGACCAGACCGCCGATATATTGCGCTGTTTTGTCGGAATACAGCTTGCAGTTTAAAACCTTACAGTTTTCAAACCGGGTATTTCCTGTGCCATATTTTTCGGAACCCTCGGCGGAATTATAAGCATAGCTTGTAACTCTGTTGCAGAGTATTCCGTAGTCCGATGTTGAGGTACCCGCCACGGATATTGTAGCTCCGTCAATCACAATATTCTTTATCGTGCTTGCTGCTACTGTTCCGAACAAGCCGCCGTCACCATATAATCCGGTTATCTTATAGCCCTGACCGTCATACACGAACAGGTCGTAGTATTTGCTTTCATATCCTTTTCCGATACGAACGGTATCGATCGGCTGGCGGTCAATCTCTCCGGGGAACTTTATATCCTTAGTCTGGATAAAGTATCCCTTTGCCTTGTTTTCCGCCAGTAAAAGGAGCTGGTCGTAGTAATCTATGATGTAGGGGTCATTGACTGTTCCCTTGCCACCTCCGTACATATTAAGCACACGGTATAGGGTAGTGTCCTTGCTGAACTGGTATTCTGTGTCGCTGTAATATTCGATTGAGCCATATTCGCCAGTCTGTTTCTTGCGGGAGAACCCGTATGTGCAGCCGTAAACATGGTCGTATACGTTGCTCCGGTCATTTACTTTCGGCATTTTGAATGTAGCGTATCCGTTCATATCAAGGCTGACCTTGTATCTTTCCGGCTTCTGATTGAGGTAGCTGCGGTCAACGGTTATTGTTATGTATTCCGCAGGCTGCCACTTGGCGTAAACCTCTGTGTCCTGCTCAACATCGAGGTACTCTATTCTGCCCGGTGAATTTTCGAAATACCAGCCTGAAATGATGTATCCGTCTTTGGTAATGCCGAAATCCTGCTCCATATCTATTACCGAGCCGATTTCCACGGAACGTACCATAACGCTGTCATCGTAGTGCATTGTTAGCTTTGCGGTCTGCTTTTTGGTAGACCAGACAGCATAGAGAGTGGTATTTTCATAGGGCATTTTCATGCTCTTTACAGGGTTTTTAGCGTTCTTGTCCGTACTCCACCCGGCAAGTTCATATCCCTCTTTATATACAGCAATGTCGGTTGGCAGCGGGATATCTTCGCTGTATTTCACGGCAGCAACGGAAAGCTGCCCTGTGCCGCCGTTGGAATTGTAGGTTACTTTGTATTCCTCGGTTTCCCAGACAGCGAAAAGAGTGATGTTCTGATATGGCATTTTATAGTCATATAAGGGATACTCCACATCTCTGTTATCGGTAAATCCGATGAGCTTATATCCCTGCCTTGATATGCTCTTTGCTGCTTCGCTTGCAGTAGGCAGCACTACATATTGATCCGGCTCAGAAACTATGCTTTCCAGCTCTCCGGTACCGCCGTTGGCGTTGAAAGAAATCGTGTATGTAGTGGAGCTGCCTGAACTGCTGCCGCTGCTGGTCTGCTGCGTATTTGGTGTTGAGGTCTCCTCGGTAGTGGCTGCTGCCTGCTCAGTATACGGAACGTCAACATACACATCTTTCGTTTCCAGAGTAGCAGGTGTGGTAATTTCATGTGTGGGATTACCCGGTGTTTCTGCCGTTGATGTTTCAGACGTTCCCTGTGTGGTTTCGGCTGTTGCTTCAACCGTTACCTCGGCGGTTGTTTCCCCGGTACTGGAGGTTTCATCGCCGCCTTTGCCTTTGGCGGCTGAAACTGCAATCAGTATTATTACGACAACGGCAACAGCTCCGATGAGCGCATACATCTTCAAGTTGCCGCCTTTGCCGCCTTTTCCTGACTTGCTGCCAGATACAATGCTAAGCTCATTGCCGTCAATGCGCTCGAGCTTTCCGTCAGCGCGTATTTGTTCGAACTGTTCCTCTGTAATTTCGGCGGTCACAGTTTCTGGAGTGTTGAAAAGCTCATAGCTTACGTCAACGACATTAGTTTTGGTTTCTTTAACAAACTGCTTATATGCCGCCGTCTGCGTAAGCTGTTTCTCGGAAAATGGTACAGAGCTAAAATCGTCCTCAGTCTGTTCGGGGACGATGAAAAGAGTTTTGCGTTCATCGTCAAAACTGCTGATTTCGACCCGGAAAAAATACATTTGTCTTAACCGCCTTTCTTTTTATCCTTGGTCTTCTGCTGCTTCTTGGAGTTATCAAACTCCATTGAAAAGGCAGAGTGGAGATTACCTTTTGCGTCCTTGTAGTCCTTGTCTGAAAAAGAAATAATCGCGTCATAGGTTGCTCCGGTTCTCTCCGACTTTAAGCCGCTTAATTTGACTTTGCCCTTTGCAAGCAAGGATTTCACTATGCTGGAGGTAAGTTTCTTTCCCTTTGTCGTGAAGAACTTATCATCAGCCCAGAGCCGGAAAAAGCATTTAGCCGGGGAGTTTTCGCAGTAGTATACTGTGTTGCCGTTCTTGGTGAATTCGTATACGCTGCCGCCGCACTTCGGGCATTTTCCCAGGGAGATTTTCGGGGGAGCAAGGGAAACGTGTTCCCGTCCGGCTTCAAGCGTTATGATATCACGCACTTTCTGTATTGTTTGCGCTATGACGTTCTCGGCGGTTTCGCTGCCTTTTTCTATCGCGGCAAGCTGCTGCTCCATGCTGGCGGTCATTTCGATGTTCTTTACATTTTCGGGAAGAATATCAATCAGCTTGATACCCTTTTCTTCGGCTAAGAGGGACTTTCCGCTGCGCTTGATGTAACCTACAGTGATTATGCGTTCGATTATTGCAGCTCTGGTTGCGGGAGTACCTAAGCCGCGTTCGGAAACGTAGCTGCTAAGCTCCTTATCCTCGATACGGCGGTCAATATTCTCCATTGCTTTAAGCAATGTACTTTCCGTGTAGTGCTTTGGCGGCTGCGTTTCGCACTCGGAAATGGTGAGGTCTTTTGCTTCAAAGCTTTCTCCCTCGGTGTAGTTTACCGCTTTTCCGTTGTCCTCGTCCTGACCGGGGTAGAACCTTTTCCAGCCCAGCTTGACAGGGACTTTGTACTTGCAGCGGAACGTTTCGCCATTAACATCGAAGATTACTGCGGTTTCGTTGTACTGGTATTCCTGGCTAAGAACTACGAGGAAACGTCTTATCACCATGTCAAGGATAGCCTTTTCCTCTTTGGTAAGCTCGATTTTTTCAGCCTTGTCGATGTATTCTGTCGGGAGAATAGCGTGATGGTCGCTGACCTTTGCGTTGTTGACTACGCGCGTATCAATGTTCAGCCCGGTGAGTATCAGCTCATCGGCGGCTGCTTCATCGAAGAAACGCACTTTCTTCACCAGTCCCTCCAGTTTGGGAGCCATATCATCGGTTATGTAGTTGCTGTCCGTTCTCGGATAGGTAAGCAGCTTCTTTTCATAGAGCGACTGCATTATCGTGAGCGTTGTCGCTGCCGAAAATCCCAGCTTGTCGTTGGCTTCAGCCTGCAACGAGGTAAGCGAGAACAGCAGCGGACGGTTTTCTTTTTTCAGCGTTGTATCAACTTTCTTTACCGTACAGAGCTGATTTTCGCACTTTGCCTTGACCGTTTCCGCTTCGCTCTGTTCTGCAAAGCTGTCCACCTCTCCGTCAAACCACTCCGCACCGTTCTCCAGCTTCAGCTTGAAATACGGCTTTTTTACAAAAGCAGCGATTTCACGGTCGCGCTGCACTATCATGTTTACTACGGCGGTCTGCACTCTGCCTACGGAGCATTTCGCGCTGCAATATATAGAGTATAAGCGGGAGAGGTTCATGCCGAACAGCCAGTCTACCTTGTTACGGGCGAGTCCGGCAGCGTACACGCTGTCTTTTTCCGAACTGGAAAGAAGATTATTGAATCCCTGCTTTATGCTTTCAGCAGTAAGCGAGGATATCCAGAGCCGTTTAACCGGCTTGGTGCAGCCGATATAATCGTATATGTACCGGAATATGCATTCGCCCTCGCGTCCCGCGTCTGTCGCGCAGATGATTTCATCGACATCGCTGCTAAGCATATTCTGGGTAAGCGCATCAAGGCAATCCTCTGCACCGGAAACCGGAGTAAACTCAAATTCCGGGACGATAGGCAGGTCGTTGAGCGCCCATTTCTGATAGCGTTCGTCATATTCGGTCGGGTCTTTCAGGCGGACGAGATGTCCACGGGCTGACGTGACAATGTAACCGTTGCCTTTCAGTGCGCCGTTGACCTTTTCATCAGCGCCGATTACGGCAGCGATATCACGGGCTACTGACGGCTTTTCAGCGACTACCAGTTTCATTTGCGTTCACCTCCGGTGTATTTGTACTGCTTTCCGTTGCAGGTGTGTCCGGCGCGTTTTCAGCCGGCACGTTTTCGGTGGGTTCGGGCTTTTTGAAATGCCCGGCAGCGATAGCAGCTTCGATGTCCGCTTTTGTGATACCGTTGCTGGTAAGCGTTTCAGAAAGCTGTTTCATTTCAAGCGCTGAAATCTGCTCATTAAGATAAGCGATATCTTTTTTCAGCACTTTTATCTGCTCTTTGGACTTCGCGATATTATCGCTTATTTCCATGAGCTGCAATGTTTTCTGCTCTGCCTTTTCGCGGAGCTTTGCGATCTGACTTGATATATTCATGGGTTATCTCCTCTCGCGTTTTCGTTCGCGTAATTTGTGGATAGTGTAAGCTGTGATAACGGCAACAAGTATTCCCACATCAATAAGGCTGATGTGAAAACTTGGCGGTTCGGTTGTTTGTGTGACCTCCGCTGTTGCTTCCGAGGTCGTGACTTCGATGATTTCGGTCTGGCTGGTAGCCTGATTTGGAGTATCTGTTTTTTTATCAAAAATGTTGCCTTTTATGATAAAAAAGCAGAATGTTAGCAGCGCCACAAAAGCGATTATCAGACGTATTCTCTGACCTATGCTTTTGCTTGAAAAATAGTTGTATAGTTTCATGCTCCCTCCGCTTCTGAACCATATTCCTCAATCAGCATTGAGATGATCGTCTTGGATAGATTATAACGCTCTTTTTCGGCTTCGGAGAAATTGTATATCTCCTCAATCGATTTATCGTAATAATCTGTTACCTTGTATAAGGAAACTTTCTTTTCCGTATGATTTATAGGGCAATAAGGGTGACCTTTGCAATAGTAATGCTTGTGTCCATCAGCGTCCGTGTAAGAAGCACAGCGGTCAGATTTATATTTAATCTTGCAGTTTTCGCCGGGACAGGATACAGGGCTTTCATTCTTATCAGTTTTGATAAAAAACGTATCGCCCCAGCGAGATGTGTTATTATTCACCGAACCAATGAACTCGGAAATATCTTCGGTCTTAAATATGAACTCAAAGATTTCGTTCTCGCCGACATTTTCCGTTTGCTGCTTTTCCCTCGTCATAAGGACAAATAAGGTGGATAGCATTTCAATGTAGTCCTCATCTTCAATTTTAAACCTGTCAATGTATCCGTTTATCGTTGTATCCTTATGATACGCCGGGTAAAGCCTGCCAGAGCTAATGGTCTTACTCTTATAGGAGATTATTTTTTTCGGAGTGGGATTATCCGCGCAGAACCCCGTGACTGAATCCTTGAGTGAATCTATAACAGCATTTTTGATAATGGTGTCAATATCGTCTTTGTACCCCTTGTAGTTTTCATAAACATCCTCGGGTTTACTGGTGGTCTGGCTTTCATCTCCCATTACCCATGCTGCTCCACCATCAAGAGTACCTCCAGCGCTTGAAATCAGGCTTGTTATCATCATCACGACTAAAATCAGCAATAGAATAACGCCTATAATTATTAAGCTCCATGGCGATGTTGACGCAATAAATGATACTACTTTCGAAATCGCTGAAACTGTTGCTTTTACAGTAACTTGGGCAGCTTTTGCAGTTGCTTTGGCTGCCTGCGTTGCTGCCTTTGTCGCTGCTTTAGTAGCTTTTGCAGTATTTTTCGCGACCTTAGAGGTCGTCCTGCTAATGTTGCGGACAGATTTGTTTATCTGTCGTACCTGATGTTTTACTGATTTCTTCAGAGCGCGCCGTTGCTTTGGGTCAACAACTTTTGTTATTCCCTTTGCAGTTTTTCGAACACCTTTAACGCTCTTTTTTAGAGCTTTTCCGCTGGTGCTGGTAACCTGTTTGCCATAGGTATAGATATCTGAACCCAGCTTGAGCGCCCCAGTTCCGGAGGTGTCGTCACCAGACTGGCTGATAGTCGAAATGACTTTTCCGCTAATGTCAGCAGTTGTGCTTGCAACTTTCTTTACAGCTCCAAATGTCTTTTGAGTCAATCCAAATGGTGATTTAATCTCTTTACTGTACCATTCTGTTTTGCCAGGCAACTTGAAACTGGTGTTCTGCTTTAGCCGATTGTAGTTCCGCTTTTTTAATCTGCGTGGATCGACTCTCTTAAAATGCAGTCGGGATTTGTCAATCCTGACTGCATTGTTAAGCCCTTTGGACTTTTTCTTTTCCAGCGCGGATTTCTCCACAGTCCCGTTTTTAAGCACTTTGTAGTGCTTCTTGGATATCTTGAGGTTACGATGATTGATTTTACGGAACTTGGTGTTTGCGAACTTCTTGGGCGAGATTTGCCGACTTTCTTTTTTGGAGTAGATTGTCCGCATTCTGCCAGAGGTGGGCGCGGCGCGACCTCCTGACATATCCAGCATTCTGCTTCGGCTGTTCGGAGATGTTTTCCTGTTCGAAAAAGCCAGAGTATCGAGCGATGATTTATCAGCAGTATTTACTTTTGGCAGTCTGTATTTCTTTCCGGGGTTCGTTGCGACTTTTATAAAGCGCTTTGCTTGTGAATTTGCAAATTCTCGAGGAGATATTCGCCGGCTGCCTTTCATGGGGTAAATTGTGCGTTTTCCGGAGTAATCAGCACCTCTTATTTTTCTGCCGTCTGTCATATCCAGCATATTGCCCCGCCGGTTATCGACAGTTCGGTTTATGATTTTGGATAGATTATCGGTATTCTGCTTCTTGTGAAGTTCTGTTCTGGGCTGATTGAGGTTGTTCATGGTTATTCACCAAACTTTGTTGTCATAAGCTTGTACAGCTTTGTATCTGTCGGGAAGTCGTCCTTAAACGGCAAGCTGCCGTTAAGTCCGCAGTATATCAGTCCGCTGCCAGCGGGTGCGCCTGTGACAAAATTCATCAAGGTATCCGGTATTTTAAGCAGGTGCGAGAGCTGATCCCTGTCGCTTGCTGCCTGATTAAGCATGAGGATAAATTCCGAGTTGGAGAGCATGGAACGTGCCGTATCGGATTTCAAGCAGTCTTCAACGTTCTGCGTGATACCTGTCGGGATACCGCCCCACTTTCTTGCTCTTTTGTAAAGCTCATAGAGGAAGTTCGCGCTTTCTTCATTTCTGAAAAGAAGATAAATCTCGTCTATGTATATTCGCGTTCTGATACCCCGGTCACGGTTGCGGACGATTTTGTCCCACAGATTTTCAAGAACGACCATCATGCCGAGGGGTTTGAGCTGTTTGCCCAAATCCTTGATATCGTACACAACGACACGGTTGTTGACGTTCACGTTGCTGGGATAGGAGAATGCCTTCATCGAGCCGTTTACATAAAGCTCCAGCGACATATAAAGGGCTTTGGCTTCTTCAGATGTCTGCTGCTTAAGGATATTGTAATAGTCCGTAAGAGTGGGCATTTCCTTTGTCTTACCCATCATGTAGTCCTTGTAAACTTCATGCAGGCAGTTGTCGATGATTGTGCGCTGTTCCGGAGATATTCCGGTACGTCCCATTATCGTTTCGAAGAACGAAAGGAAGAAATCATACTTGCTGCTTATCGGATCCTCATCATCTGCGCTGAACATCTCAGGTGCTATTTCCAGCGGGTTGAGGTGAGAGGGACTGCTTTCGGAGATGTATATAAGCTCGCCGCCTAAAGCTCTGCCGAGGTTTGTGTATTCACGTTCCGGATCAACGATGATTATATCATCGTTGCTGGCGAGAAAGACATTAAACATTTCGCGCTTTGCAGAAAATGACTTACCGGAGCCGGGGCAGCCGAGAATAAATCCGTTTGCGTTGGTGAGAGATGTGCGGTTGAAGATAATCAGGTTGTTGGTAGTCTGGTTCAAACCGTAGTACATACCGCCGACCTGTGAAAGCTCCTTTGAATTGAACGGATTGAATACGCTGGCGCTTTCGGTAGTGAGAGTACGTCTGACATTAAGGCGGCAATTTCCAAGAGGAAGGCAGCTTGCAAGACAATCTTCCTGCTGGAAATCAGCACGGGAACTTGTGCAGACGTGTTTGCGGAATACAGCTTCTATCTTTTCCGTACTCGCGTCAAGCTCGTCAAAGGAATTGCCTGTCACCATAACGACAAGATTTAGCAGAAACATTTTCTGGTTCTTGCTCTGGAGGTCGTCAAGCAGCTCCTCAGCTTCGGCGAGGGACTGTTTCAGGTCATCAGAAATAACATCACTGACAACGCCGTGTCTGGCTGCTTTCTTTTCAGCCTGGATTTTGTTCGAACGCATATTTGTCAGCTGACGTTTTACCTTTTTCTGTGCTTCAGCCGGATCGACAGGAGCAATATTTACAGTTACAATCAGCGGTAAAGAGGTTTCACAGATATCGCTAAGGATTTTATCCTGCAACGAGCTGGGAAGCTGCCGCACGAACAACATTCGAGCATATGTATCGTTAAACAGGAAGTAATCCTTTTTAAACTCAAAGTAATCCGGGCAGCAGAGTGATTTTTCTGCGCCGCGATTGAATTCTGATGAAGATATTGCTCTGATATCCTTGTTTACTCCACGGAAAATATCCGCGATGATACGAATACGTTCGTTCGCTTTGAGAGGTACAAGGTTGCTGCCTATCTTCTGGAACGAAGCTCTCATGTGCAGCTCGTTTGTGGTAAACTTCTGCTGCGCTGTCTGGAGGTCAACTGCCGTTACCGTTACGGTGATATATTTCTTGGTGGTAATGCCGTTCTGTCCTTGCTGCATTTTATCAAGCAGCATTTCGTTATACTCGTCACGGTATTCGTCATAACCATCGTCCATGTGTTTCAGCAGTATGCGCTCCTTAAATTCGCGCTCGTTTATGACGTTGTTATGCAGCGTAATCTGGATATCATCTGTTGTATCAAAGCTGTTGAGGAGATCGCCGTATGCAAGGAAGATACGCTCCTGTTCCTCGTTACTGGCAGCAGTATAGGTCACGTCTGAAAAAGAATATGTCTTTGAATAATGGTTCTTCTCCACCTCAAAGATATAGTTGTTGCAAACGTGTTCGTATGGGATAGTGTCCTGAACTGAACGTGCTACTTTTTTGCGGACGGAACGTTCTTTTGTCTTTCTTGGCTTTTTCTTCTTTGCCAGGCGGAGCTTATCCGTTTCTTTTGCATTACTTGCCATCTTTATTCCTGCCTTTCTGCCGTTTGATTGCGGCGGTCTGATGAGCTATTTCTTCTTCTATGATTTCCTCCCGGCAGTACCAGAACACAGGCAGCTCTATGTATTTTCTGCGCTGCGGCTCAACGAATTTCTGACGGAATATGAGCAGCAAAAACTGCTCAAAAGTCATGCCGTGAAACCTGAAAAATCCAAATGCGAGAACTGGTGCGCCTATCAGCATGATAAGCCATGACACAAGGTCTTCGGGCATAAAATCTTTTCCAAATATGTAGAGAGGGACGCATATTCCAAGTGCTGCGGCGAGAGAAATGAACTGCCGAACAGTAAGCCCGAACATGAATTTGGACTTATATTCGGTGATTTCTTTTGGAACTTTTATTTCAATCATGCCGTTTATTCTCCTTTACATTGCTCCGCATATTCGCTTTGCCCATTGCCCGGACTGCATAACGCCAAGACCGAGAGTTAGAGTGAGTATTATTCCGCCAAACCCTGACCCCATAATACTGGAATTGCTCGTTAACAGCGTAATGACTGATGAATATGCCACAAACATGATTACCAAAACTATTGCTTGTATGCTAACGGCAGCAAAGGATTTTAAGAAACCCTTGCCGACATCTGTTAATCCATCGCATGAAAGAGTTGAGAGTGGAACAGGAGCAATAAGCGTGTAAACTATGATTTCAAATAATCTTCCAAGCACAATAACATTTGCTATCGCCATAATGATTTGCATGATTATTCCCTGTATCTGTATTCTCATGTTTAATAAAACAGGTTGGAAATTAAGAAAGCCTGCGTCCACGTGGTTCCAGATTTGATAGGCTTCGCTTTGAGTTACAAAAAGTAATGATGTTGATTGCCAGTCTGCTTCGGGGTCTTTTATTATTGATGTAACATAAAATCCAGACGAGCTACTTATCGTATCAACCATTGAGGTCAAGCCTTTATATATACAGTCTGTTATCCAGACGGAATTTTCTACACATACTTTGGCAGCAAATAACTTTAAGAAAAGCATGAGTACATTTTCCCATGTTACCCATTGCAGATGTAGTGATTTGGAAAAGAAATCAAGTAAAAAGAATAAGGTGCATAAAATCAGGGCGGTTCCCTGAATAGCACTGATAAGGTTAGAAAGTCTATTATCCGATGATATGTTTGCTATGAGAGAATTGTCGCCAAGCAGTTCAATGATAGCTGCCATCATTGAATTTATTTGACTTACAATGTTCTTTATAGTAGCTTGACACTGGTCGTAGTTAGTCAAGTATCTCCCTCCTTAAAGTGCAAGCATTGTGTGCTTTTATGCAACAAAAAAGTGTGCTACATATAGCACACAATCACTTGTCTTGTTCGCGTAGTTAAGAGTTAGCGATGATTAGGCGGTAATGCCGAACATATCGAGCGCGAATGTTACAGCGTAGACTACAAATCCGGACGCCATCGTCATAAGACCACGGGTCTTTGCGTCTGCGTCATCGTTCTTGATTGCCAGACCGAACATAACTGCGCCGATAAAGCCGACAACAAGACCGATACGTCCGATCCATGTAGCAAAAAACTGAATGACGGTGTTGAACTGTTCTTCTCCGGCATTGCTCGTTCCTGCTCCGCCGCCATCAGCAAACGCAGAGATAGCAGTTATCATGCTCATAGCCACCATAGTGGAAATGGAGAGCATGAGCTTCTTGCGCTTCGCGTTGAGAGCTGCGATAAATCCCTTTACAGAGTGCTTTGCTGTGTCCTTCACAGCGGGTGTGTTGTTGTTTTCCATATCAGAAAACCTCCTATAAAAATATATATATGTACAACCGCACCATGCGGAAGTATCCAAAGTGTTTGTGCTACATATAGCACATTTTTCAGAAAAGGTCTGAACTATCGTCATCTTCGAAGCCGAACAAATCATCTTCGGTAATGACAGTAGGTTTGTCAAGGTTAAGTACCTGAAGGTCGTCCGGCAGCTCCTCGTCCTCCATGCTGTCCACCTGGAACAGTTTTTCTGTCGGAGTGACTTCCGTTTCCGCTTCCGGTGCGAATTCATCATCAATGGAAACACTGCTGTTTACATTGATGTCTTCCTCATCAGGAATGTCTATATCTGCCATCATTTTTTCCTCCTCTATGTCAGGTATGGATATCTTGTCTTTAGGTTCAAGCTGCTCTGTATGCAGCTCGGCGTTATCAGGCATGGACAGCGTTTTGATTTTCTCTACTTCGTAAGCGTAATCTTTATTGCTGTCCTCGAGATACTTGTAGTTGGGGTGCTTTTCAATATTGAACTTGTGGCATTGAAAAGGATAGAATGCTCTGATAATAAGAACGCATTCCATCGGCGGCATTACCTTAAGCTCGTCCGGGGTCATAAGCTCACGTCCCATAATGCTGTTGTTTTCCGATGATGAGTTGTTTCGGTGGGAACGAGTGCGGTTCTGTGAAACAACATCTATTGTTTCCTTGCCAAGAGATTTGGATATTGCTTCAAGAGTGCTTGCTTCCTGTCCGCCTAAAAATAAAAGACTGTCGCAGTTACCTGTGACAATCTCCCATGATTTATCATACATTTTTTTGAGCTGTGCCAAATTCTGAATGATTATGTTCGCTGAAATCTCCATTGAACGCATTGTTGCAAGGAGCTTGTCGAAATCCGGTATCGTTCCGATGTTCGCGAACTCATCAAGCAGGCAGCGGACGTGTACCGGGAGTCTGCCGCCGTACTTAAAGTTCGCCGTATCGTACAGCGTATCGAACAGCTGCGTGTACATCATCGCCGCCAAGAAATTGAATGTTGCGTCCGAGGACGGAATGATTACGAACAGCGCTGTTTTCTTATCGCCGAGGGTATCAAGGTGGATATTATCCGTAAAGGTAAGGTTTCCGACTTCCGGCAGATTGAACGCTTGTAGCCGGACAGCAGCGGAAATAAGGATTGATTTTGCCGTTTCAGCAGGAGCTTTTTTGAAGTCTTTGTAGTAAGTGACTGCCATGCTGTAAGGGTTTTCCGCGTAAAGCTCGTCCATCATTTCATCAAGCTGGGACTTCATGTTTTCGTCCTGCTCACTGATTTCCGCCAGCTTCATGACTTTCATGACCATGCCGAAATTTCTGTCCTGCGGCTCTGCCTTTTCAAGAAGATAGAACGATATTGCAAGCAGCAGCGCCTGTGTAGCATCGTCCCAGAACTGGTCGCCGCCAGATGAACCCTCTTTTTTGGTGTTCTTCATCAGGCAGTTTATCATCTTCAGGACATAGGATTTATTAACGTTGCCATCGCGGTCATAAACGTAGTTGAACGGGTTGTAGTTGTTGCTGTGCGACATATCAATCAGGTTGAACACACGGATATCATAGCCGGCTTTTTTCAGCAGCCGTCCGCAGGAACGCAGCAGCTCACCTTTCGGATCCGTCACGACATACGATGTGTTAAGCTGCATGATGTTCGGCTTAACGTAAAATCTCGACTTACCGGAACCGGAGCCGCCGATAACCAGCACGTTCAGATTTTCTCTGTGCTGCCGTGTGTTCAGTGACATTCTGACTTCCTGCGTAAGCAAGATATTGTTGTCCGTTTCAAATGGTGACTTTGGTTTTGTCGGCTGCTTCGCTTTGCCTGTCTTTTTCTTTTCAGGCTTGTCTGCAAGTGATTTTTCTTCTTTTGGAGTAGCCCACCGCGCTGAGCCATGCTCAACGCCTTTGCGGTGTAATCGTTTCTTAGTAGTGATTTTCAGCAGCACATACAGCGATATGCCAATAGCGCTGATAAGCGTAATTTTAAAGCCGAAAGTTTCGGTATCGGTAAGGTGCGAGAGAACCAAGTCTGTATTCATTATGGTAGATTCGAGATTTTCACTCAGTTTACCGAAATCCATAGCACCTTTTTCGTTTACGGATATATCCATTGCTGTTCCTAAGCCAGCGGCAAAATAAAGTACGAATACTAAGATTATGCCGTATATCAGCAGCATTAAGGGGTCTTGTTTCTTCTTCATCGTCTAGCCCCTTTGCCGATGTTTCCGATTTCGCTGATTTTGGGCTTAATGGTATCGGTAGCCTTTTTAAGACCGTCATGTACCTTGTTGCCGATCGTGCCTTGCTTTTTCGCCTTATCTATGATGTTTTGAGCCTTGCCCTCTGTTATGCCGAGGTCTTTGCACATTTTTGCGGCAATGTCCTTATCATTGAAATCGTACATTCTTTTGGTCTTACCCACCATGACTGAAAAGGAAGAATGAGAGGTGCGGTTTATATTTACCGTCTGGGTGCCGCCGTCACGGAAGATAGTGGTTTCTTTGAGTTTGGAATTTATCTGGCTGTCGATTTTTAAGGACTTCTTGACAGTTTCGTCAGCCTGCTGTTCCGACATACTCAAGCTGGTTATGCAGATGTTCTTCATTTCAGTTTCGGTCATACTTGACGGAGAAAGAGCTGCACCTTTGTTTCCGTTCGTGATAAAAATATGAGTACCCGTACCGCCTTTGAAATTAACAGCAGAAAAGGTGTTACCTTTAAGCAGTATGCTGTCACTATCAAATTTGATGTTGGTTTTAAATGCGTTAATATTATCAAGCTGCTCGTTGTGAGCAATAAAGGTTTTTTTGTCCAGTTTAAGGTCATCGCACAATTTGTTTGCTGCCATTTCTGCTTGAGATTTAGTATAGCTAAACTGTTCTTCCATTACCTCCATGACGTGAGCTTTGGTAAGTGGCTTGTTTTTTTCGTTAACGAACGAAATACTTTTTCCAAGCTTCGTGTCCTCCATGACCGCAACGCCGTTCTTACGTTCAGCTTTGAAATTATCAGCTATTCCACTTTGGATTGACTTAATCTCCTGTTTTATTGTGGCAACCTTTTCAGTTTCGGCAGCAGGATACATACAGTATATTTTTCCGCTGGCGCTCTGGGCAAACTGGCACTCAACCCCTCCTTTGTCGAACTGTTCTTTGATTGCGGCAATATTACTTTGGCTGACAGTGAATGACTTGACATTTTGCGGAGCTTGCTTTAAGCGGTCTGCCATAACCTCTTGCATAATTTGCTTTAAGATTATTTTGTCGCGTTCAAGAAACTCAATCGAACGATTATCTCCATTACCGATAATCGTAATCGGAATGCCACTTTCTTTGGCTTTGACAGTAATTGCAGGAATATCTGCCGCCGGGAAATTGTCTGTACTTAGGGTTGAGCACCCTATTTTATTAGCCGTAGCAAGCAGTTTTTCGTGTGATATGTTGCCATCGGTGTATGCAAGTGCTTTTTCCGATACCAAATCTTCTACCGATTTTGTAACATCTAACGCTCCTTTGAATAGCTTAGGAATAGCTGGCGCAATCACTTTAATGATTTCGGCTGTTATCTCCATGGATCTTTGAGCAGCGGATAATGCAGCCGAAGCTGCTTCGTCTGACATGGGCATATTGTATCCTCCTGTTTTTTTATTTGTGCTACATATAGCACAAAAGCCGATCACTTTTTGAGTAATCGGCTTAATGTACTTTTGGCTTTCGTTCGGTTAGAACAGCTTGGAAAAGCTATCGTTTATTCTCTTGTCGTAGGCTGTCTGATAATCTGCGCCGGAGCCAAGCGAAATATCCTTGTACTGTATTTCGCCAGTGGAATTTGTTATAGGGTCTGTAATGCAAACCACCAGAATGCCTTTTGCAGTTTCATCTATTTTTTCAAAAGCGAAATTAGCTTTGTAAGCTATTTCGGCATTGTAGAAAAAGTATGCACACTTGGTTTCGATGATGTTTCCGAAAGCGCCTTTTTCTCTTTTTATTCCTGCATATGCAGAATTAAAGCTAAGATTATCTATCGCGGTAACGCTGCAACTGCTTGCTGCAAGCGTTCCTGCATTTATTCCGGATACTCCGGAAATAACATAGCAGGTTGCTGTATTATCTGAACCGCTTAATATGTCGGCAACTTTACCGTTTAGGTACTCATCTATCCTAGACTTTAATACCTCTGTACTGTCAGGGGATAAGTCCCCGGCAGAGAGTATATATGAACTGTCCGCCTGAACGGTATATTCATGCGAGGTTTCTTCAATCTCGCCCTTTGATTTCAGGCTGTCCTGCGCATCCTGGCTAAGCGTTACTGTTACCTTATCTCCGTTGCAGTAGGTTTCTTTTTCAGTTCCGTCTGAACTTGTTATTTCAAACGAATATGAACTCAGCCACTGATTGCCGCTGTATTCGACAGAAACCGTGCAGTAGGGCGAGGATCCGTTTACATTCAGACTTACGTCAGAGAAAATATCGAGCTTCGGCTTTTCTTCAAGCCCTTCGACCGTGAAATGCAGCTCAGTATTTTTCACATTGACTTTTGCATTGTCAAGGGCGGTCTGATTAGTGTCCACGGTAACGGTTATTACATCGCCGTTTGATAATTCTCCGTTGTTTTCCACCTGACCGACTGAAAAACTGTTTACTAGGCTGGCAGCGGAAAGCGTATTCATATCTCCCAGCAGTGAGAGTATGTAGTCGTTGTCCATTCTGACAATTGCATTTCCCTCGTTTTCGTAGCCATTAAAGTCAACGCTTACGCACTGCTCAAAGTCAATAGTGGGCTTTGACGAGCAGGCGGTCAGACAGGTTCCCGCTACAACGACCGACAGGACTGAAAAGAAAAATTTTGATTTCATATAATCACCTCTTGTTTTTATTCACATTTTTTCAATGCTGGAACTATTATAGCATAATTGACATCTTGTGTCAATACTTAATCTGCGCATTTTATGATACAATTCCATGTTCCTTGAGGAACGAGGATAGCCTTACAGAGATGTCGTAAATCTCTGTGTCGCAGCTCGGAGAAAGATAAGCATTTTCGTCAAACCAGTCGGAGAGCGCTAATACCTCATCGGCGGTAAGGGAAAAGGTAGCTGTTATTCTTACCGGAGCTGCTTTAGCCTGGGCTGTTGGCTTGAGCGTTTTTTCTTCAGCCTTGACCTGGCTATTTTCATCTTCTGTATCTTCAGGTGCTTCCGGTTCACTTTCCTCCGGGTATTCATCGGTATCATCCGGATCGTCATAGGGTTCTTCGGGAGTATCAGGCGCTGTGTCGATGATATCATCATTTTCCGGTTCGGGTTCGGGTTCCTTTTCCTGCTCCCGGAGCTGCTTGACTTCCTTATGCGTAATTTCGGCGGTGGGCTTGCTGCTGATTATTTCCTGCTGCTTTGCGGGATTGAGCTTTGCGACTTCGTTCGCAGTCGATATGGACATTTCGCCGTTCTTGACCGCTTCGTGTACCTCGTCAATAGCATTGTTCCGTATGTTCTCGATTTTTCCGACCTGTGCCGGTGATACGTTCAGCGTTTTCGCGATGATTTCCCGGATACGTCCCTTGACAGGTTTGCCCTCGTCCTCAAGCTGCTGTATCGTCTGCTTGAGCATTTCATATTCCGCCATCGTTTCTGCGTCTGTGTATTTACGCTGCGTTGCGTTCAGCATAATCAGATTGAGCATTGCTTCAGCTTGTGTGCGTTCGCCGTCAACGTAGCAGGGAACAAGGGTGCTTTTCAGCCTGTTCTGCTCGATGAGCAGCTTAATGGCGGAGTATCTCCGGTGTCCGCTGATGAGCCAGTATCCAGCCCCGGCGCTGTCCTTGCACACAACAAGGTTGTGCTTAAGTCCCTGACGTTCGATATCATCTGCCAGCAGTTCCAGCTCCGAGAGCGTGTAGAAATTGTCCTTGTTCTGCTTGATTTCCGAAAATTCGATCATCTGTATGTTATCAACAAAGCTGTCGGCGGACGCAGCTTTCATGTCCATTCCTATGGACGTGTTAAACGTGAACTTACCCATTTTTTATCTGTCCTTTCTTTTGTCTATGCAGTGGTTTGTTGTGAGCTTTGTAAAAGTTCCTGTAATTTTTTCACTAAGCATTGAGAATAGCATTGCAAAAAAAGCTATACCCAATGCCAGAAAAGGAGCTGTGAAAAAAGGTATCTCACATATCCAAAATATCGGTAACAATAAGAGCGATATTATAGCCGTGTATGATATGAACCCAGCTGCCAAAAGCAAGACAACTTTTCCCCAGTACTTTGCAGCAGCCCTTTTTCTTCTCTTTTCCTTTGCTCTGTATATGCTGTTAAAGTCTTTGCCGACAAACTCGTCAGCCCTTACGAATTCGCTTGAGCTGAAATCATAAATCCCAGCCGGAGTAGAGTCGATAGGGGTTAGTGTGTATATGAAATTGTATTCGTCACAGTCTGAAACGTAATTGCTCAGCTGATTTTCAAGTATTTCAGGAACAAATATGTTATCTCTTATTTTGATACTTGTAATCGTGAGTTTAGTTTGAGCTTCGATTAAGCCATCTTCACATTCGGTATCTGTAAGAACTGCAACGATTTCGCCAACACGGTAGGCGGCAAGTTTTTCGCATATCTTTTTTCTGTCGGCATACTTAATATACATATTACTCACCGACCCTTTCCAGAATCTCATCTGTCAGCTTTTTAAAGCTGTCGGACGCCGATGTCCAGTTCATATATTCCGCAGCGGAAACGCTGAAATTTATCGAGTTCTTAATTACCCGGCTGTATGGGATTACGCTGTCCATAGCTTTTTTGCCGAGATTGCTGCGCAGCATATCAAGGAGCTGCACGTCAGAGGGGTTGTCCTTGTCGAACCTGTTTGCAAAGCAGCCGCCGAACTTTGTTCCGCAGCGGCTTATTATATCTGTAACTGTCGGTATGCCCTGAATAGAGAACAGTCCCAGCTCGATCGGAACGAATACATAATCGCAGGAGCTAAGAATGTTCTTTGTAAGCGCGTTGAGCGCCGGGGGCATATCTATCAGCATATAGTCGTATTTCCTGCCAGAATACCACGGCATTGCTGAAAAAGAAAAAATCTTTTCTGTCTGCTGGCGCTGGTGTTCTTCGGCGAATGCACCAAACCTAGAGATGATGTTGTTCAGCTCCGGTGTTGCTGTGATAATGTCGATATTGTCGTATCGTGTGGTGCAGAGTGCAATCTCAGGAGCTGCTGCCGCGTCAACGAGTGCGTCGGCAAGTCCGGGCTTCGGGTTCTCCGTGAAGAAACGGGAGCTGTTCGCCTGTCCGTCCAGGTCAACGACCAGTACGGTCTTGCCCTTGAGGGCGAGCTGCTGCGAGATGTTGATTGTCGAGGTTGTCTTTCCAACCCCGCCTTTGTTGTTGTAGAGTGCGATAGATTTCATGTTTTTTCCTCTTTCTGTTTTGTGCTATATGTAGCACATTTTTTAGCCTTTGGGTTTAACCGGGAACACAGCAGGCTATTGCTGCGTCAGAGTAGCTATCTCTTTCCGGTTTAAGATGGAAACAATATTTTGCGAATAAGGCGAAATGTTGATAACGCTATTCCAAGCGCTCCGGTGAGTAATGCAACGGGACGTAAGAAATTTGCAAGCTCAAATATTTCTGAAACTGCTCCCGTTTCTGGGATTGGACCGATTGTCAATTCAATAATTGTAGGATAGAAACTGCCGAAAAGTAAAATAACTACAAATACTAAACCAGACAAACAAGCATGAACTGTTTCTACTGAAAGTGCAGTCTCATGTTTTTTCATAGACTTCTTTTTCTTTTTAGCCGCTTTCAAGAACTCGTTCATGAACTTTTCTCGCGTATCAGCGTCTGCATTTTCTATTCCCTCAAGCAGTTCATTCATGTAAACGTTGAGGTCTGGCTTTTCAACGACAGCGGGAGCATTTTCAGCATGGACGACAGATACATCAATGTCAGCGCCCTGATCCGGAGCATCGGGTTCATACGCTATGTGTTCGGGTGTGTAGCTGGGCAATTTGTCGGGCGCAGCAGTAGTAGTAAGTGAGCTGCGCTGAATACTTTCTTCTTCGTCCATCAGGTGGACAGGGGTGTACTCGCGACCCCGAAATGGTTTTGTAAGATTAACAGCCATGTTATACCTCTTTCTGTTTTGTGCTATATGTAGCACATTTTTTAGCCTTAGGTTTTTAACCGGCAACGCAGCAGGCTATTGCTGCGTCAGAGTAGCTATCTCTTTCCGGCTTAAAAAGGAAACAATGTCTTATGAATAAGGCGAACTGATGATGCCAACATTCCAAGAAATCCGATGAATATTACAAGCGGACGAATGTGATTTGCAAGCTCTAATAGCACTGAAATTGCTTCTGTTTCTGATTCGTTTAGGATTGAGCCTATTGATTCGATAATTGTAGGAAAGAAATAACCAACAAGTGCAAAAACTGCAAATACTAAGCCAATTAAACAAGCATGAACTCGTTCATCTAGAAGTTCATTCCCATGTTTTTTTATAGACTTCTTTTTCATTTTAGCCGCTTTCAAGAACTCGTTCATGAACTTTTCTCGTGTATCAGCGTCTGCATTTTCTATTCCCTCAAGCAGTTCATTCATGTAAACGTTGAGGTCTGGCTTTTCAACGACAGCGGGAGCATTTTCAGCATGGACGACAGATACATCAATGTCAGCGCCCTGATCCGGAGCATCGGGTTCATACGCTATGTGTTCGGGTGTGTAGCTGGGCAATTTGTCGGGCGCAGCAGTAGTAGTAAGTGAGCTGCGCTGAATACTTTCTTCTTCGTCCATCAGGTGGACAGGGGTGTACTCGCGACCCCGAAATGGTTTTGTAAGATTAACCGCCATGTTTACACCTCTTTCATCTCTAGGTATTCCGGATACCGTAGCATAATGGCTTCGAAATAATACGGAGCGTAGGAACAGCAGAATATTTCGTCCGGCGTACTATATTTTGGATTTTCGTCAATGTATGTACACCAAAGGTTGTAGGCAAGCCTTGTTGTTCTAAGGCTTGTCCCTGTCTGCCAGCCCTTCCTTAACCCATCGAAAAGAATAATATCTTCTTTCAGGTCGAACAAATCGGTGATGTGCTCTCGGCAAACATTGTCGAGCGTAAGCAGATATGCAACCGCCTTGTGGTAGCAATCGTCTTTTTTCATTGATGAAATCAGCTTGTAAAACGCCTTTTCGTGCGCGGTGTTAGCAAATTTGATGTTCATGTGTTGTTTCTCCTTATTTCTCCAGCTTTTCGAGCAAAACCGACATAAGCTCCGTAAAAACGTAAGCGGGTATCTCTGCGGTGAAATTAGTTCCGTTGAGCTTGACTGTCGGAGGTGCTGGCTGCGCTATGAGCTTTTTCGCTGTCGGAAGATACTGGATTTCCGTGTTGTCTTTGGTCAGGCTTTCGGGAGTGACCTCAAAATATTCCGCGATCCTCTCCATTGTTTCTGCTCTGGGCTTTGAGCCTTGTTTCTGCCAGTTCCCGAACGAGTTACGGTTAAGTTTCAAGTCTGTCAGCAGCTTGTTCTTGGTTATTCCCTTATCCTCGATGAGATAGATTAGCTTTTCGTAAAACGTTTGAGGGAATTTAGGCAATTGAGATGATAAAACCGTATCATCATTACCGAGAATATAAGACGCAGATACGTCCAGAATGCGGGCAATATCATTTGCAGTTGAGATATTGATTTCGATCTCGCCGTTTTCGTACTTCTGGACGGTTCGCAGCGATTTACTAATCATCTTGGCAAAGTCGGTCTGCGTTAAATTGCGCTCTAACCGCAGCGTCCTTATCCGTAAGCCGATTGATTTGCTATCTATGTATTTGCCGCCGTTGGTTTTGTCAATACCGCAAAGCCAGTCCAGCGAAACATTGAACTTGGTCGCAATATTTATCAGAGTAGCAACAGTAGGCTGCATTCTGTCGGTTTCATATGCGGACAGCGTGGACTGCGGTATGTCAAGCACTGTGCAGAATTCTTTCTGACTGCATTCCGCATTCTGACGAATAGAGCGTATTCGTTTGCCGAATTTGGTTTCTGCCATGTTTACTCACCTCCGCCTGCGGATTTGCACAGCTTGTCTAATGCGCTGCCAGCAATCGGCTGTTCTTCATCTTCTGAAAAGAAATAACCGGGTGATACGCCAAAATACGCAGCTAGATTTTTAACAATGTCTGAATTAACGGTTGAACCCTCAGACCACTTTTTCAAGTTACCTGTGCTTAACCCTAATGATTTAATCAAAGGAGTTGGCTTTACGCCGTTTTTCTTACAGATGTCCATGAATCTAGCGTAGAATGTACTGCTTGGTTCTCTGGGCTTGCTCATATCTTTCTTTACAAAAGAGCATGAGCCGTTTGACTCAGATACGATTTTGTACTCGCTTGATAGCCACTTCTGGTTGCAAGCGCCGCAGCGGAAACTTGTTATCCGTATGCTGGGGTTTGGTATTTCTTCTATCGGATAGCCGATAACATCGCTGATGTTGTCATTTTCACTTTCCGGAATGATAAGGTTTTCGCTGCTATTGTACAGCTTATGTTCTTTCCGGAAATAGTACGATGTGACGAATACTCCATAGACCGGGGTTTTGCCGCAGAACGGGCATTTCAGCTCTTGCGGCTCGTTGTTTTTTTCCGTGTTCATGTGATTATCCTCTTTCGATTTGTGCTATATGTAGCACATTTATGCGCTGAATGAGGAGCTACCTCAAATCATTCTTCCTCCCGCAGCCCGATGTTGTACAGCCTAAGCATACTTACTATTTCGTCATAGCTGCGTTTGCCGAGGTTGCGAATGCCTAAAAGCTCTTTGGTTGTCATCTTTTCCAAATCGGCGATTGTATTTATTCCGGCACGCCTTAATGCGTTCTCGCTGCGAACGGATAGATTAAGATCGTTGATTTCCGTTACTGGTGTAACGAAATCCGGAACATCATCGTTGAACCCACCATAAAATCCGCGATAGCGCATGATTACTTTAAAAATACCCATTCCCAGACAGTCAATACAAGTGGGATACTGGAATTTCCCGATAGCGCGGTTGGCGAGTTGCTGTATGTGTTCTGCGGTGTCCTGATATTCGCAGGCGATATCAGCGTATGTTTTGCCGTACTTGAAGTGCTTGCGGAGAATATCCGCGTCATTCGGCGTGTTGGAGAAAATGATGTGCAGCAAGTATTCTATCGTTTCATCAATATCAGCCGGAATGTAGTACGTTCTGTACTTGTTGTCAACAGCAAGCAGAAAGTTCAAAGGGTAATCCGGGCTGATGTTTGTCTGTGCTTCGGTGTTTTCGTTCATATGTACCTCTTTCTGTATTATTCAATCTCAAAGCTGTGAGAATTGAAATAGTCACCGATGTCGTATAAGAGATATGTGCTTTCAGGTACGCAGAAATATTTTGTCGTTGTCTGCTGCTTGCCGTCAACCTCATAATCAACATTTATATATAGACGGTACTCTGTTTCGGAGGAACGAAAAACATTTGTATCTGCATTAACAATGCGTTTGTCAATGATTTTGCCATCATAAACAGCAGCTACGGCGGTATTGACTGTATCTATTGAGCCGATAAGCTGGCTTGCGTCATTAAGAAACCAGCCGCAGACAGCTGCTAAAGCTACAAACACTGCCATTACCGGGATTGCCCACAAAAATGAGGACAAAACGAGTTTGCCATCATCAGAGATTTTTGTTTTCCTCTTGGGCTTTTCGGGAGTAGTGCCTTTAATCTTCTGTAAGTTCATGATTTACCTCTTCCTGTGCAGTAAAGCACGTTTTTTTCCTCTTTCAGTCTTGATATATAACACGGCGAGGGGCGGCGAAAGAGGAAATACCGCCCTGTTGGGAGCTACCCATGCCGTGTGTTAAAGCTCCGTAGAGCGTTTAACCTTTGCTGTTCTCGTTTGTGTCGAACGAGATTGTGTCGATAGAGGGGACATCATTGTAAAGCTCTGGAATGGTCATATTAAAGAGCCGCGCCAGATAGATAAGCTCCATATCGTTTACGAACCTCTCACCGGATTCGATACGCTGTATTCCGTTCTTGTCTATGTCCCAGCCAAGTGAGTTAAGTCTGTCGGCTAATTCGCGCTGACTGATTATAAGCTGCTGCTTACGAATTTTCGCTACTGTGTAGCCAACCATGTTGTTTCTTCCTGTCTTTGTGTGAGTTGAAAACATTGTAATACTCCTTTATAAATAATCCCTTTCGGGAGGGTTTTCATCGAACGCAGCGGTTAAGCTGCGTTCATCGGGGAGAAATATATGTGAACCTCTGTGGCGGAGGGGATTGTTGTGCTATATGTAGCACAATTTCACTTGAAGATGTGCTTGTAGCAGTGAAGCGTTGCAAAACAGTCTGCAAGGCTGTTGTGAGCTGACATTGTTATGCTGCTCCAGTCAAAGTGATAGTACGCAGCGCAGGTCGTGAGCTTCTGCCACTTATAGCCGCCGTGGCAGTCGCTCCATTCGCCGTAAATCTCTGCGAAAATCGGCATTATATCAACGATTTCAGCTCTTTCCGGGATAATCAATCCAGCAGCCGTTATGAAATCCGCGTCAAAAGGTGTATTGTAGCCAATAATCATATCTGCGGAGTTTATTATCCGCTGGATTTCAGCAGCTTTATCAGCAATGCTCGGTGCGTCCGCCACCATATCTGGGGAGATGTTATTTACAGCCTGCGCTGCGCTCCATGATTTGTGCAGGGGACGAAAGTAGCTGTCGAACAGCTTCTCACCGCTTTCGCTTATTATGGAAATCTGCAAGATTTCATCTTCTCCAGCGCACAAGCCTGTTGTTTCTGTATCTATTACGATACCGCCTGTTGTTTCGGCAGGCAGCTCAACAGGCTGTGTAATAGCAAGAACCTTTTCCCGTTGCTCGTCCAATACAAAGCGCAGTCGAGCCTGTTCCTTTTCTTTTTCGCGTTCCCGCTTGAGTCTTGCTCTGCGTTCAGCGTCCCGTGCTGCCTTGCGCTCACGCTCCGGCTTAAAATATTCCGCCAGCTCATCGGAGCTTGCGGCTCTGACTTCCTCTGGCAGAAGATAGCGGGGGAGGGTATTAACCGAGCCAGTAGAAAAGCGTGAGGGACGGAGTTTCTTTCCGCAGTCCTCTGACGTTGGCAGATATCCTGATTTTGCCCACTGACGTTCGGTTCTCAGTTCGTCCTTAAAATCTTGATAAGACAATAAAATCGACTTTGAGTTTTGCCATCTTTCGCTTTTCATGTTGTCCTCCTTTAGTCCCTTTTCTTCTTTGCTATAAGGTAGATTATAAGCTGCGTTATCGCTTTGAAAAAGGATTTCATGTTTACCTCTTTTCTTTGCCCGATGTGCTATATGTAGCACAATTTTTTGCAGGACTGAAAAAGAAAAAGCAGGGAATGGTTGCTTCTCTGCTTTGGTGTGTATGTAACTTGCTTTCATAAACGCGGTATAACATTCCCTCCAATGTAAGTATTAATGCATCGGTGATAGAACGGCACAGTGATTTTTCCATTACGTAGTGACCCTTGATGTTCCTTGCAAGAAAAACTCATCTCAAAATCTGAAATCTCTGCAAACGCAGACCATTCAGGTGACGATGAATTATCGAAAAGAGTCATACAACACAATTCGTAATCGGTATAATCTGGCATGTCTAACTTACTTATACTGCGCCAGTAACGGTTCAATAATAACTGCCCTATGCAATATTGCTTGTCTGCAATGGTATATATCATTACACGGTTACAATAATCACCCAAAGGACAAGTCCTATAACATCTCTTTATAGCCCATGGTTCAGGAACATTCCATAAAACCAGTCCGAACTTTTCTACTGCCTTATCAAAAATAAATATTGGGAGCATTGGTATGAACCCGTAAGCGATACTAGTAATAATATCCTCTATGCTGGCGTTTTTTGCTTCGGCATAGGCGAGCGCTTTATTTCGGTCATACAGTTCACCTAGGGGAATATATTCCCTTAATACAAATTCCTCTTCTTTTTGATAGTCACTTTCCATGTATTCGTCCAAAATTCTTTTGAATAAATCATAAGGAATGCAACAATTACCTCTTCTACGGTTATGATTAAAGCACTTCCCAAAATCTAACATATGACTTTTAAAGCATTCACGAATGTTTTCCATATTTTCCTCCATACCAAGTATTATATAGCTCTTTTTTCAGAACTGAAAAAAGAAAAAGCAGGGAAGGGTTGCTTCTCTGCTTTGGTGTGTATGTAATTTACATCTTGTACAGCTTGTCGATATGTGATGTATGACGTGATTTCTGGAGCTTGAGGTTAAACGCCATGTGCAGATATCGTTGAGTCGTCTGAATATTTGCGTGACCGAGTATCAGGCGGAGCGTTTCCAGATCGCCGCCGTCAGCGATGTAGTACGTTGCAAAAGTGTGCCTTAAAAGGTGCGGGTGCAGTCGCTTTATACCGCTTCGGTCTTTGAGCCGTTTGAATAGCTGCTTTATCAAATTGTCCGAGCAGCGATCACCATTATTGTCGATGAACAGTGGAGAGGTCAGACCGGCGCTGCTGCGATAGCGCTTGATGTACTCGCTCAACAGGGAAGAACTCATCGAACCCATAGGAACGAAACGCTGCTTGCCGCCTTTTCCCTTAATAATGGTAGTCTTGTTCTTGATGTCCACATCGCCTATATTGATTTTGGTGAGTTCACCCCTACGCAGTCCGCAGTCAAGCATATACGCAATAAAACACTTGTTACGGGTATCCGTTTCGCTGTTTCCAAAGCAGCTGAACAAGGTTTCGATTTCTTCGTCATCAAGGATTTGCTGTTCACGATGATGTACTTTTGGGAGTTTCAATTTCCTGCTGAAATCATCTATGTACTGCTGCTCGATTGCGAAATTGTAGAACGCTTTTACAGCTCTCAGGCAACCTTGTACAGACGAGTCTGACAGCTTATCGCCGTTGTGCTTGATTACGTTGTCTTGGAGATAGACACCATACTGCTTGAAATTCTCAAGCGATAGGTTAGCGGGATTGTCAGTATCAAGCCAGATGAAAAACTTCTCCAGATTGTCTTGATACCATTCAATCGTTTTTCCGGTGTTGTTTCGGAATTTTTGCTCAAGCATAAATTCTTTGTAAATGTTTGATATCATGTTTTGCTCCCATATGTTGTATTTACAAAACAAATCTGTTTCGCAATACTTATTATACACCTTTGGGAGATAAAAAGCGTAATTTGACGGTTCCTGCTGCCTTTTCTGGTAAGCAGTATTGACAAATGCTCATCAACCTTGTATAATGTGTATAGTGCGTTTTCAACACCCAAACTGTTAATCAGGGTGTCACTGGTTCAAGTCCAGTCGGGGGAGCCAAACTCTATACTACAAGAACCGCTTTCAGATTCGTCTGAGAGCGGTTCTTGCGTCTCATCTGAAAACTGCTCGAATTCCCGTATCTCTTCGAATGTGACGGCTTCCTGCGTGTTGTTCAGCGTGAGGGCAATAACTGCATGGTCGTCCCATAGGAATACCTCTTTCACAAATGTGTGGATAACTTGGCGCTGAAGAGAATTTTCACAGCCGTCCACATTTGAGAGCCTATCGAACCATTCTATGATCTAACATTTTGTAGGTATGTGTGACTGCGCAAGTTCTGCTGAACGCAGCTGCTCTTCCAATTCGGATTTGCGAAGCTCTAACTCGTCAAGTTTTTTCATTAGCGAATCCGACTTCTTTTCTATGAGCAGGTCGAGGACATTGTTAAGCTTGGTTTCTGTAATCTGGATCTGGCGTTTGTATTCTTCTGTTTTGTTGGTTTCCATGCCGGATTTGTAGGCGGCAATAATTTTTTCAGCCAGGCGCTCCTTGTGTTCTTCCATGTTGAGCAGTGCAAGAACCTGTTCAGTTATGTACCATTCAAGGAAATCTTTCCTTTCCGGCTTTTTGTCGCACCCTTTTCCACGGCACTTGCAGCGATAATAGTGGTGCTGCGTTCCATTTTGCGAGGTACCGCCCACTGCAATCATACTTTCCCCGCAGATACCGCATTTAAGCCGCCCTGCGAGATAATATTCAACTTTTGCCTTGGCTCTTGCTGGGGCTTTTTTTGTGTGCTTGAGGAGTTCCTGTACTTTGTCATAAATGTCATGGCTTATAAGTGCAGGACAGCCGTTTTCAATGGAAATATCCGTTCCGTAGGTAAATGTACCTATATATTTCGGGTTAGTCAGCATATTGTCAAGCGAATTTACCTTGAACTCTCTGCCTGTTCTGGTGCGGAAACCGCGGCGGTTGAGCTCATCGGCAATGGTCTGCTTTCCCTTACCATCTGCGTACATGGAAAATGCAATACGCGGTATGTCTGCTGTGGCCTCATCAATTTCAAGGTGCTTATCTGCTCCCCATTTGTAGCCAAGCGGAGGTTTTGAGCCTGTGGACATACATTTCAGTGCGGATTCTCTCATTCCGCGCTTTGTTTTCTGACCAAGCTCCGCAGAGTAGAACTCCGCCATGGCTTCAAGCATTGCTTCGGTTATAATGCTTTCCGGATTATCCGAAAGGCATTCGGTTGCGGATACAACCTGTACACAGTTCTGTTTCAGCTTGTGTTTATAGAATGCGCTGTCATAGCGATTACGGCTGAATCTGTCGAGTTTGTAAACAAGCACAAAATCGAAAAGTCCTTTTGTACTGTCAGAAATCATCTGAAGGAACTGCGGTCGATTTGCAGTTTTCGCTGATTTTGCACGGTCAATATAGCTGTTGACTATTGTATACCCATTTTTGGCTGCAAATTCTTTTATAACGTGAATCTGACCTTCAATGGACTGTTCTGACTGCTTGTCACAGGAATATCTGGCATAAATCGCTGCTCTTTTATTCATATCAGTCACCTCTTAAATACTTTTTGTTGTCTGTCAGATCCTGAACGTAATCTTGTGATTTACTCTTACCATCTTGGTTCAGCAAGCGATAGTTTTTCAAAAGTGTCTGTTCATCTGCGGCAGGCGGATATTTAGTGTTGGTCAAAAGAAAGTAATCGAAATCAATTATTTCACTTAGCGAAATTCTGAGTTCAGCTGCAATTTTGAGCATTTCTTCATAACTTATAATAAAATTTGAATGCTTCTGTAATTTGACCAATTCTAAAAATCTCTTATGCAGTGGAGTTTCCTGACTGACATGACGATGAAATCCTTGTATAAAGAATTGATTTATTACCGGACTGATCAGACAATTCATGCGTATGCCAAGATATCCGGAAATAAAAGATAGCTCATAAAGTTTTATGTCATCTTCCTCCCGCGAATTGACACGTTCTATAAAGTCTGATTTAACTCCAGAAGAGGTTACTATTTCTTCAATAGGTTTATTGAGAAAATGTGCGAAGATTTTCAGCATGTTTAAGATGTTGTGCTTCTCACTGAAAATCAGAAATATTGCTCCGTCTGTTCTCATTCCACTGATATACCATTTGGCAAATGCGTCCTGTATGCTGTCTGGATAGCATTCGATATACTCTGCTGGTATTTTTGCAGCGACAGCCGGTGGTATACGCTTGTAGATATCAGTTTTAGCGAGGAGCAGGTCGAAAAGGCTGGAGAACGGAAGAGTTTTCTCCCTTTTTTCTTCCTCAGGAACCAGTTCGTATCTTGGATTTGTCGGGTCGTTATTATGCCCGGTGAGCCATGCTTCGGTCACACCGAAATACGCTGCGAGAGTATGCAAATTATCTGTTTTAGGTTCATAACTTCCTTTCAGATATCTGCTCAGTGTACTTTTGGGTATCCCGGTATCTGTTGAAACCTGCGTTTGACGGATATTTTTCATCTTCATTGCTTCTGCAAATCGTTCTTTAAAAACTGCCATTCTAATCTTTCCTTTCATTATGTGATTACATTATAGCAACAAATTAAATATTTGTCAAGTGTAATGTTATGTGAAAAATTTATGAAAACTCAAATTGAGTGAAAAAATATATTGACAAATATAAAAGAATAATGTATCATTGTCTCAGTTGCTTAAAAGCAACTGAGACGTAAATGGAATAAGGAGATGTTTTTTAGTGGTGATTAAAACGCAATCAGCAATTGAGGACGGGAAAAAGATATATAATGAGATGCTCTCTGAAAATAATGTCAGTTTACCGCCACCCAGAATAATAACAGGAAGTGTTGAGGAACTGCTTAACAGCCCAGCTATGGACAGGCTTGTACAGTCACTTACCAAGCTTTATATAGAGAGTAAAGGCATGAAATAAATGGTGATGCTGTATGAATGAAAAATCCAGATGGGATAACCCTGTTCAGCCAAACTCAGAGAGAATAGCAATTCCACCATTTCCGGTTAGGTGCCTTCCGGAGTTCGCACGGGCTATGGCAGAAGGAATTTCGACTTCCACATCAACGGATCCTGCTATGGCTTCGGCGGCATTATTAGCGGCTTGTTCATTTTGTTTTTCGGGAGTTTACAAAGTCGAGGGAAAGCCTGGACATCAGGAACCTCTTAATTTATATGTTCTGATTATAGCTGAGCCGGCAGAGAGAAAATCACCTGTAATGCGATATATAAGGGAACCTTTTGATAGCTTCTGTAAAGTAATAAATGATAAAAATCAGCATGAATTATTTGCAGCAGATGAAAAATGCCGGCTTTTGGAAGCTGAATTAGAGCAGAAAAGAAAAAGCAGATCCGATCCGGAAGAACTTGCAGGTCTCCGTGAAGAAATAGAATTGCTGAAAAAGAAAAAGCCAGTCCGGATAACGATTGACGATGCAACTCCTGAGGCGTTGGCAGAGCTGCTTGATGTGAACAAAAGCCTGCTCATGTTGTCCGATGAAGCTGGAATGTTGAAGAATTATACCGGCAGGTATTCAAATGGTGTGCCGAATCTTGATTTGCTTTTGAAGTGCTGGGGCGGTGAGAGCTATCGGAAAGACAGGTGCAGCGGCTGTTCAATTTCCCTTGAAAGACCATATCTATCGCTTTGCTTGTGCAGTCAGCCGTATATTTTGAGTGACCTTATGGGCGATAACGCATTCCGGAATAGTGGTATGACTGCGCGTATGCTGTATGTTTTCCCTAAGAGCCGTGTAGGAGAGCGAAAATATGTCACACCTCCCGTTAATCCTGAAGTTGTGACAAGGTATTCTGCATTTGTTGACATGGCTTTAAAGTACAAGTTGAATTGCAGTGGAGAAACTATTTTGTATCTGGACGATGAAGCAATACGGTTTTATGCTGGATTTTATGATACAATAATAGAACCGCATCTAAAAATTGATTTTCCGGAATGCCTTGACTGGGGTGGGAAATTTCATGGTCTTATATTACGACTAAGTGCTCTTATTCATTGCATGATTTATTTAGACGCTGGTGTTGACCCCAAAGCACGGAAAATAGGCTCTGCCGCCATAAGAGCTGCAATAGAGATTGCAAATTACTTTAAGATGTGTGCAGTCAGGGCTTACAGCATCGGAAGTGACAGTTCGGTATCCGAAGCGGAATATGTATTGAATAAGCTGCGAGAATACCGACAGTCCAGAGTAAGTGGGCGGGAGCTGTTGCATATCTGTAGGAAATTCAGCCGCAATGAGGAACTTATTCATCCAATAGAAAAGCTGTCTGAACTTGGCTGGCTGCGTGAAATTCCAACAGAATATAGAGGGTCGGGAAGAAAGCCATCTAAGTCTTATGAGGTCAATCCAAAGGTATTTACAACGCAGCAATGAACCAAATGCACCAAGATTATTCTGCGGAAGCTCACGCGTGGTTGAGCGGAGATTGCACTCAGACGAATGATTGTTGAGGTGCGACACCATGCCGCACCAGAAAGGAGAAGCATACATGAATGAAAATATAAAGCAGTCAGTAACAATGACTCCAAAAATGTGCGAGGAGATAGAAAAGTACTCTCTGAACCACCATATTTCAAAATCTCAGGCTATCCGGGCGCTGCTTGAAAAGGCTCTTACACAGGATACTCTGGTCGGGGAGCAGGACATTATCAGGAAATATATCCGTGATGAGCTGGAGGTGGTTATACCTAATATTCGGGAAATCAAGGATATTAAAGAATACGCTCTGCTGAGCTCTAAGTCGTCCGCAGTGGCTATGTTGTGCATTTGCAGAGTACTATATGACATCTGCCAGGATTGGGGTAGGGTCGATGAGTATTTTGCCCGGGCGATTGTCGCTTCGATGAGTATGAACGGGGAGAAACCAACTTCGGTTGACGAACAGCTGAGGTTTGTTGAGGGGTGGGTAAAGAGTGTTTTTGAAATCTAAAAACGTAACCTTTTTGATAATAAACTCACCTAATAGCAAATTTATAATTTCAAAGTAAAACTTATAGTGAAAAAGCCATTCTCAATTTTTGTATGCATTGTTCCTTCGTATTGTTCAACAACCTTCTGCATATTTGCTAATCCAAAGCCGTGAGAAACCTTATCATCTTTTGATGTTTCAGGGAAAATATCCTCAGCAGTGTAGCTATATAATGTAGGATTCTTGATTATAAGTACCAGAATTCCTTGCTGAACATTTGAATATACCGTTATAACTTTGTTGCCTGAGATGGCTTGGCATGCTTCGATTGCGTTATTTATGGAGTTTGAGAGAATAATACAAAGATCTGTGCTGTCAATATTTGGAGGAATATATCCATTAAAATTGATCGTAATATTGTCAGTCGATGAGGTTTCCTGTCCTTCGGTCAGGATCGCGTCCGCTATGTAATTGCCGGTCCGGTACAGAAATGAATAGTTTGGCATTGATCCAGTAAGCTTATCAAGGTAGCTTTGGGCCTCTGTGTACCGTTCAGAGTTCATCAGAGATTTAAGACATTTAACATGATTGTTGAAATCATGTCTGAATCCACGAATTTCTGCGTTAAGCGTTTCCTGTTTTTCGTAATGCTGAATTTGTAATTTGACTTGTTCTTTGAGAAGTTGATTCAGATTATTGTAATATTTTTGATAAATCACATTGACCGTTAAGGAAACTATAAGCGCTGCTATAATAATAATTAGTAAAAGAGATAAAAATTTTGCCGCTGTAAGCTGAATTTCGATTTTTTCTGTATTAAAGTTCAGAATCTCGATCAGTCCGCTTTCAAGGAATACTGCTATAAACATAAAAATATAGTTGTGTGTAGGAATGCTCAGGGCGGCTTCGGATATTATTTTTTGTTTTTTATGAGTTTTTCTTTGAATGATCAAAATGGAAATGAGTATAAATAAGGGAACGAGTAATATTAATAGCGGATTTAAATAAGAATATTTATTTAAAATGCTATCAGGAATCAGAGAAATCACAGATGAATTAATCATTGAACACAAAAATTGAACAGTCATTGCAATCAATGCGTCCTTAATGTTCAGCGATTTAACAGAAAATAGAGCTAAAATACAAAGCCGTAAACACTCTGTAATTAGAAACGGTATCGTAATGTTATCTTTTAAATCACAAAAAAATAATGTAGCCAGAGCCCCGGTTGCAGCCGCTAAAATAATAGCTGCAACCAAGCGTTTTGGCTTTGCTTTTTTTCCCGTAAATATATTTAATGCTATGATCTGTATACACAAAATTGTTATATCAGATATGGTGTAACTTGTATCCAATAATACTTTCATCAAATTTTCCTCATATTATTCTTGACAATGAACTCGTGAAAAGCAGCTTTAAATCTTGGCAGATAGTTTCTGCTAATGAATGCTGTTTCGCCATTGTCAAAAGTTATGCTGTTATTATCATATCCTGTGATGTGAGAAAAAGAGGCAATGAATGCTTTGTGAGACCTAAAAAAATAATCATGGGACAATTGTTTTTCAATCTCTTTTATATTTTTTGAACTTTCAATTTTTCCTTTTGTTGTGTGCAGTAATGTATGCCTGCCTAAGGCTTCGCAGAATATTATTTCTGAAGTTCTTAATATGGTTTCATTTTCACGGCTTTTCAGCACGATAAAATCGTCGTTCTCAATTTTTTTTCTGTAATCGTCAATAGACTTAAATAACTTTACTTTATCAATGGGTTTTATAAGAAAACGGAATGCCTCCACTTCAAAAGTGTCAATAGCAATATCTGGATAAGAGCTTACAAAAATTATTGCACAATTATTGTTTAAGTTTCTTATTTTCCTTGCTGTTTCAATTCCATTTAGATTTTCCATTTGGTAATCCATAAAAATTAAATCAAATTTATCTTTAGACATTAATAGTTCTGTTCCACATGAGAAAAGCGATACATAGATGTCGATATGCCTAGTTATGTAGTATTCCTTCAAAAGGATTTGCAGTTCATTTATCCAGAATGCCTCGTCATCACATATTGCAATTTTCATTTTTAACCTCCTTTTATATAGTTAATCGACTTCACTAAGTGTTATATTTATTATAACATATTTTTTTTGTTTTTTCAACTATTTTACCTATATTCCTTTAGTTGCAACACTTCTTCCGTTTTATATTTCTCGAAACGAATAAATATGCTATTTTTATTATAATAGCTAATATGAAAGGAGATGGGAATATGGGCTTTTGGCATTGGGTTTGTGTCTGGCTTTTTGGAACATGATTAATTATCAGATCATAGACCACCAGCACATTGAATTTGAGAATGCCTTATCTTACACGACAAAAGTAGAAGCCAATAAACTTCCTGCTTTGCTGGGATATATAGTACAAAATACGGATGCACTGGGACTTGAAATTACAGGCAATCTTGTTTTTACTATAACCGGATTTCATGAATTTACAGATAAATGCGTTTTAGACATTGAAATTCTTATTCCTGTAAATAAGGCATTTTTAAGTTCAGAACGGTATATCTATAAACCCAGATTCAGACTTGTAAATGCAGTTTCCTGCCGCATAGGCAGCAGCATTCGTGAACTTATCGATATAAGAATAAGATTGTCAGAGTATCTTATCGGTAATAATTTGAATGCTATCAGTAACATTTATTATATAGTTTCCTTTTCTGACAGAAGTACTGAAATAGAGTATTATGAGGCAGTGGTCAGTGTAAATGAAAATATTATTTAAATAACAACGATTTTCCTGCTTTTGTGGGAGTTTTTTGATTTTTGCCTGTTTTCCGCTTTTATATACATGTCTTCCTATACTAATTGAAAGATTAGTCGTTATTTGTAAAAATATAGTTGGGACTCATTTGACACTTATAAGGAGGTTGTTATGGGTAGATTTTTTTCAAATGTACAGATCAAATACAACAAAAGCCTGCTGGAGTTCAAAAACTCATTCTGCGATTTGATGAAAAAGCGCGGACTGGTATCCTGCGGCGAGGACGAAACAGTATTGTCATATCTCCTTGCATTCAGCGATAACGGTTGGGCGACGCTTGTATCTGAGGAATATTCAAAAAATCCGAAGAGAGCAAACGAGGATTCGAAACAGGTCGCGTCCGCTTTGAAAACAAACTCGTTTTCAGTAGAGGTAGTCGACAGCGACTTTGCATTTCTGAAGCTTACCGATCAGAGCGGCGGCGATGATGAGGTCATTGTCGGGGACGGTTCGGGGTACGGCATAGAAGAACCTATGAGAGGAACGCAAAAGTTCTGGAAGCCGCTTCTGGCAGAGGGTAGGACATGGGAGCAATTTTCCGAAACAGTGGCAAAAAATGCAGTTTTTGTTGAGGATACATTGGAAGAGCTGGCCGAGGTTTTGGAAATTGAGCCGTCTTACATATGCGCTGATTTCGAGGATATTACGGAAAAAGGGGGCAGCAATGTTACGACATTTTACTTCAAGAAAGCCGCAAAGTCTAATACCATGTCTTTGAACGCCGCGTTCAAGCAGGTGTTCGGCGAGGCGCTGGAACCGCTCGGTTTTAAGCTCATAAAGAGTAAGTATCCGTATTTTGTTAGGGTTGTCAGCAATGAAATAGTTCATTATGTGACATTTGCAAATGAAACAGCAGATGGCAGAGGATCTTTCGGTGTGAAATACAAATGCTTTAGTATTTATTGCGGTGTGTCTACAGTGTACAATTCTAAGATTGATTTTGATACCGATCCGAGAAAACTCTTCTTTTGTGGTTTAAATAGTGTCTTCCAAATTTACACCAAAAGTCATTGGTATGATTTGGATAATGAGTATAGTTACTCAATTTATGAATTTTACTATAACCCAACAAGTACGGAAGATATGCTCAAGGTATTAAAAAGGGCTCTTAAGGTTACGGAGGATACTGCTTTGCCTGTTATAAATCCAGCGGTGACGCTTGAAAAATGCATGGATTATTTTGGCGTTATGGAACACTTTATTTGTCCAACCTTGGGCGATAGCGGTGAGGGACTTTTATGCACAAAGATATTTTCCGCAGATGAATTTGTTATGTTTTGTGGCAGAAGTTGTGAACGTGAAATTGAACGATGCCGCCGTGAACTCGATTCGAATTTCAATCTAAGTCCCAAAAGAAGGGCTTCTCTTGAAGAAAGAATTAAATATATTATGAGCAGGCGCGAGGAAGGTAAGAAAAAAAGTTATGAATTTTTCGCTAATCCGGAGCTGAAGGAAAAGGCACCCGTTGAATTGGAACGGCGAAAAAAAGAAAACATAGAAAGGCTAAGAGTATATGGATTAAATATTTGAAGTTATGAAAGACGCTCAATATCATAGCAAACAGGTGTAATATTTTCTAGACTGAATGTCATTATAGAAGATTTACTAGATATTATTTGTGCATAGAAAGGAAAATTATTATGACTAATGGTAGAATCAAAAAAATTATTGCTCTTTTTATGAGTTTGGTTTTTTCATTTGGCATTTTGTCGTCAGATGTCATTTCAATAAAGGGCTATGCCGAAACAGATTTCAATCAAATTGCACATGATCAAAATTTGCAAGAAGCAAATTTGGAGGGAGAAGAGGAAAGCCGAATTCAGGGCAATGTTTCTCAACAGTAACCGCGTCAGTGGGTATTACTATTGATGGATCGGTGTCAACCTCCAGCGTTGGATCCTTCGTCTTATCCAGGGGAAGAACCCCGGAAAGATCGTCGAGCGAGACATGCTGAAATTGCGCTCAAGCGGGATTTGATGGGTATCGCGACCGCCTGAGTCTGTACACGGTGCCCCCCTGTTAACAAGGGCGCTTTCGCGTTGACCTCGTCCGCGTAACAACCGCGTCAAAGTTAAAAGAGTAACGCAGGAGTGAAACAATCGTATATAATCACATGGCGGTAATTGCTCCAACAGGAACTGCTCCGTGTCTTATAAAAATATCTTTATATATAACAAAAAGATTGCACCGTCCTTTCGGACTGTGCAATCTTTTTGTTATACTTGGTTGCGGTGGAAGGATTTGAACCCTCGCAATGGATGAGTCAGAGTCATCTGCCTTACCGCTTGGCGACACCGCAATATTTCGTTCAGTCATTTCGTTTACCCTGGTGACTTAACGAATAATATTATATCACAGGAAACACGATTTGTCAATAGCTTTTTTGAAAAAAACTGATTATTTTTTAAATTTTTTTGAGATGGCAGGGGAAACCGCTCTGCAATGCGGTTTGTGGATATATAATACCCGAAATCCCGCGAGATATTCACCGGAAAACGCTGGAGTGCATATAATAGTACATCAAAATTCTGAAAGGAGCCGCCTATGAACACAACAGAAAGCGGAGCCGCGGAGTACCTCCGCCGCTACCGTGAGATCCTCGATACAATGATTGACGAAATGACCAACGCGCAGCTTGGGTGCAGCATATCGCAGAACTTTATCATGCAGATGATACCGCACCACCGCGCCGCAATTGAGATGTCCCGGAATCTGCTTGAGCATTCCCGGTTCAGACCGGTGCGGTGTATCGCAGAGAACATAATCACATCGCAGACCAAAAGCATAGAGAACATGCAGTCCGCGCTGGAGTGCTGCTCCCAGGTGAAGAACTGCAGCCAGGAGCTGTGCGGCTATCAGCGGCGCTTCCGGGATATCACCGGGATAATGTTCGAGCAGATGAAGGGCGCCTGCACTACTGGCTGCATAGCCGCGGACTTCATGCGGGAGATGATACCTCATCACCGCGGCGCGGTTCTCATGTCCGAGAACGCCCTGCAATATCCGCTGTGCAGGGAGCTTCGCCCGATACTGGACGCTATAATCTCCTCGCAGACCTGCGGGATACGCGAGATGGAGCAGCTCCTGCGGAAAATGCAGTAAGCCGGAAAGCCAGACCACCAGACCACCAGACCACCAGACCGCATATAAAAATCACCGGGGCTTTGCGAAGTCCCGGCGATCTTATTACTGGTAAGCCTGCTGAGCCGCGTCCGCGTAAGCGGTCATGTCGACCGTATCGCCTGAGATGTCGTCTGTGCCGGTGAGTGTCACGCGGTCGATCGTATACCATGCGGAGGTGGAGTTGTGGTCTTCCATAATGTCGTAAAGCTGAATGGAGGCAGTTCCGTCGTCGTTGGACTGCACCCCGGAGTGCTGGGGATAGTACCCAGTCTGCGCCCCGTAGTAAGCCAGTGCGATGTATTGCAGCTCCTGGTTGGTGTAGAACGTGAATTCCTCCGCATTGGCGTTGACCGGAGTGAACAGCTCGGTTCTTCCGTCGCTCCATTCAATGCTCATGGTGCCGTCGGGATTGTTTACTGCTTCCGAGTTTATCGAGTTATCCGCCGCGCCCATGTGGAATGTCGTGGAGCCGTCCGGGTTCGTCTCGTACTCGAATGCGACTCCGGTTCCGTTTTCGAAGCTCATCGTGCAGCCGCCGGTGCCGTCCGGATAGAATACGTAGTAGCTGTCCGCGCCGCGCCATATCGCGGAGTGCGTTCCGATATCAAAATGACCGTCCGGGGTCTTTTCCGACGTGCCGGATCCGCTGAGAGTGCTGTTTTCCTCAGCCGTGCTGGTTTTCTCAGGCTCCGCTGTAGGAGCTTTCTCAGTTTCAGCCGGAGCCGTGGACGTATCCGCCGCAGACGCGCTGGTATTGATCAGACCTCCTGCGCCCTCGGAAGTATTCGCCCGGCAGCCTGTACACATTACTATTGCTGAAACGATCATCAGCGCTGTAAATTTCCTCATATGATTACCCCTTTCAACACCACATATTATGCCAAAAGAGCCGCTATGTGATACATCGCGGCTTGGTTATTCGGTTATTCCGTTCAGCCGGAAGCCAGCAGAACGTTTTCTTCCCCGGCAAACTCGCTGGGAACAGCCTGGTCTTTTGCCAGCTCTGAATCTCCGGCAGGCTCGGCTGCGGGTTTGCCTTCGTTCCACTCCACAAGTTCCAGCAGGCGCTTGTCCATCAGGGTGTAACCGTGGCGGTACAGCTCCATTATCTTGCGGCTGTCCTGCTCGAACTTGCTTATGGTCGGAATCTGCGGGCGTATAACGAACGCCTTTCCCTCTGCCTGGAGCTTATCCATCAGCGCGATGTTCCGGTTGTAGTTGTCAACGCGCTCCATGCAGGCTTCAATGAACGCCGGGTAGTCCTTGTACATGTGGGAGATCACCTGGCGGAATTTTGCGTAGTTCGTCGGCGGTACGTTGGCGTCCGGCTTCGTCATGACGATAACAACGCGGTCGCAGCCCATGTCGAGCGCGTGCTGTATCGGTATGGAATCTGCGATGCTGCCGTCGAGGTAGTGCTTTCCGTTTATCTCCACCGGGTCGCAGAGCATAGGCACGGAGCAGGTCGCTTTGACGATGGTCAGCAGCTTCTGCTCGTCGGAGGATTCGGAGAAGAACTCCGCCTTGCCGGTCTCGCAGCAGGTGCACGCGTACTCCACGTCTATTCCGCTCTTGAAATATGTATCAAAGTCGAAGGGGAACTGCTTGTAGGGGTACTCGAACGCCATTTTGTCGAGGTTGATTATCTTGTGAACCTCAACAAACTGCTTGAATCCGAAGTAGGATTCCGATTTCGGAGCGTTTATCTGCCGCGCGGTGCGCCCTATCTGCCTTGAAACGTAGCTCATCGCGTTGCCGCCGCCTGCGGAAACTCCGCATACGTAGGGATAGTATATCCCGTTTTCCATAAGGCGGTCAAGAACTCCCGCTGTGAATATTCCCCTTACGGCGCCGCCTTCTAATATAAGTCCTGTTTTCATAATTAACCTCACCTGCCATTATCTCAGCCAGTGTTCTACAATAAATATGATACCATGCGAAAATTAATTTTTCGTTAACTTTTCCGCTGGTGAAGTTCGCATATTAGACAAAAAATACTGAAATTACCAGTTGAATTATAGACAAAATGCCGCCCCGGGAGTTGACCTTCCGGGGCGGCACATTAGTATTCAAACCGCGAAAACGGCTTTGTTATGCGGAATTATTCCGCATGCTGAACCATCGGGGTGAGTTCGCCGCCGACTGCGTCGATAACGATAATATCGCCCTGGTGAACCTCGCCGCGGAGTATCTCCTTAGCGACTATGGTCTCAACGTTGCGCTGGATATACCTCTTGAGCGGACGCGCACCGAAGCTCGGGTCGTAGCTTGCGTCGACTATCGCCTGCTTTGCGGCGTCGGTGATGTCGAGGTCAAGCTGCTTGTCCTTCAGGCGAGCCTTGAGGGAAGCTGCCAGCAGGTCGATGATCTTGAATATCTCCTCCTTGCGGAGCGGCTTGTAGAACACGATCTCGTCAAGTCTGTTGAGGAACTCCGGTCTGAACGACTGCTTGAGCAGCATATCCACGGACTTCCGCGCTTCCTCGGAGATCTCGCCCTGCTCGTTGATGCCATCGAGGATATACTGCGAGCCGAGGTTTGAAGTCAGTATGATTATCGTGTTGCGGAAATCTACGGTTCTGCCCTGACCGTCGGTTATTCTGCCGTCGTCGAGCACCTGGAGCAGCACGTTGAACACATCGGGGTGAGCTTTCTCCACCTCATCGAACAGAACGACGGAGTAGGGCTTGCGGCGTACTGCCTCGGTGAGCTGACCGCCCTCCTCATAGCCTACATATCCCGGAGGCGCTCCGATAAGACGGCTTACGCTGAATTTCTCCATGTACTCCGACATATCTATACGAACGATATTGTTCTCGTCGTCAAACAATGCCTGCGCAAGAGTTTTTGCAAGCTCTGTTTTACCAACGCCAGTAGGACCAAGGAACAGGAACGAACCTATCGGCTGATTTGGATTTGCGATACCGGCACGAGATCTCATGATAGCCTCAGACACACGCTCAACGGCTTCGTCCTGACCGATAACTCTCTCGTGGAGGATATCAGGCAGGTGGAGAAGCTTCTCACGCTCGCCCTCCATAAGCTTTGCAACAGGGATACCTGTCCAACGGCAGATTATTCTTGCTATTTCTTCCTCTGTTACCTTATCTCTTAGCAGAGTGTTCTTTGTCTTTGACTTCTCTGCCTTTTCTTCTTCCTCGGCAAGCTGCTTCTGCAAGTCAGCCATTCTGCCGTATTTCAGCTCTGCAAGCTTGTTAAGGTCATATTCACGCTCCGCTCTCTCGATATCCTTTGAGCACTGCTCGATATCCTCACGGAGCTTCTGCACCTTAGAGATAGCAGACTTCTCATTCTCCCATTTAGCTTTCATCTCATTGAACTGCTCACGCATTTCTGAAAGCTCTTTCTGCACCTCATGGAGATGTTCAACTGCAAGCTTATCAGTTTCCTTTTTAAGGACAGTTTCCTCTATCTCGTGCTGGAGTATCTTACGTCTTATCTCATCAAGCTCTGTAGGCATTGAGTCCATTTCCGTTCTGATGAGTGCGCAGGCTTCGTCCACAAGGTCGATAGCCTTATCAGGGAGAAATCTGTCTGTGATATA
>ERZ780148.165-NODE-165-length-56761-cov-6.152100_pt1 | contig 56761 bp, 67 predicted proteins | sample MGYA00510984_ERZ780148 | MGnify/ENA primary metagenome ERZ780148 (study PRJEB29588, sample SAMEA2160902) | human gut metagenome | biome: human gut; feature: human-associated habitat; material: faeces | place: Denmark | collected 2008/2010 ...
TATTTATTAAGAAACATTTAATGCAGCAGCTTATAGTTTTTAAACACAGAAAATATAATTAATATCCCATAAATTCATTAATATCTCTTAATATATCTTCTGTATTTTCTCCACATCTATTAATGGTAAGTTTTAACGGACTATAAATATCAAGACTGAATATACCTACAATTGATTTGGCATCTACGCAGCTATGACCTGATTCTATATCGAAGTCACAGTCATATTTGCTGATAAGACTTACAAACTTCTGTACTTTTTCAACTGAATCCAATAAAACTGAAACTGTCAGCATAATAATTACCCCTTTTGTATCTTTTTTATAATTGTTCCTTAGACATAATACTACATGATTTTGTGAAATACAACCAAAGAATGTAAAATTATAATTATTTTGACAAAATTTTAACACAAATTTTGATTTTAATGTATTTGTGGAATGTGCGCCTGTTTTTATGATATAATAAATGAAGTGTGTGAATATATATAAGATTGTAATTGCTGGAATTGCGGCAGCAGACAGTTAGATTAACAACAGGTTATGCTGGATTGAAAAATGTAGAAAAAAGGAAACCCTTGTAATCAAAGGTTTCCATATATTATATTTTAAATTAAAAATGCGGAAGATGGGACTTGAACCCACACGTGGAAACCCACACAAGAATCTGAATCTTGCTCGTCTGCCATTCCGACACTTCCGCACGACATTTATTATTGTAAAGGTTAAAACGGTTCTTGTCAATTAAAAAATAGCCATATATAATATTTTTTTAATATTAGCGAAAAATAATTAAGATAAATAAAAAGACAGGATGGGAAAATGTATAAGATATTAATTGTTGATGATGACAGGGTTATTGCTGATACTGTAAAGGAACAGCTTATAAAGTGGGGTTATGAGGCACGTATAGTTGATGATTTTAATAATGTGCTAAAAATATTTGCCGAATACGGACCTCATCTTGTGCTTATGGATATAGGTCTGCCATTTTTTAATGGGTATCACTGGTGTGCACAGATTAGGAATATTTCAAAGGTGCCGGTAATATTTATGTCCTCCATGTCGGATAATATGAATATTGTTATGGCAATCAATATGGGCGGTGATGATTTTGTAATCAAACCGTTTGATATGAATGTACTTATTGCAAAGGTGCAGGCAATGTTAAGAAGAACATATTCATTTGCTGAAAGCACGAATATCATAGAGCATAACGGATGTATACTCAATATGAATGACCAGACATTTATATATAATGAAGAAATGGTGGAGCTTACTAAAAATGAATATCGTATATTACAATGCCTGCTTGAAAATATAGGTAAGGTGGTAGCGAGAGATACTATAATGATGAAGCTGTGGGAAAGTGATGATTTTATAGACGATAATACTCTTACGGTCAATGTGGCAAGACTTAGAAAAAAACTTGAAAATGCAGGACTTAAGGATTATATTAAGACGAAAAAAGGTTCGGGATATATTATAATATAACGGCTTTGTGTAACAACATAATACTTATTATAAGGGGTATTTCCTTATTATAATAATAGAATGCATGCAGAATGGGGTTATAAAAATGATAATGTTGTATTTAAAATATAAAAAAGAAAGCATAATTCAGCTTATATCAATGTATGTAGTATTCTTTCTTGTGATATGGCTGTATAATCTTCCATATTATAACGCATTTATATTTGCGATGGAGTTATATGGGGTTATATATGTTACATATATGATTTATGATTATTGTAGATTTGTTAGAAAATATAAGACATTAGAAGAAAATCTTAAGATAAAGGATATGCAGTCACTAAACCTTCCGCAGAAAGAAAATGTGATTGAGAGCATGTATGGAAGAATTATAAAAGAGCTTCTGGAGCAGAAGAAAAGACAATTCGATGCAGCTTTGATATCGGGGAAAAATCTTAAAGATTATTATGCATGCTGGGCACATCAGATTAAGACACCTATTGCGGCTGTTAAGCTGATGCTGCAGTCTATGCGTGAAGATGAGGAAAATACCAATAACCGGTCAGAAAAGCTTTCAAAGATTAATCAGGAGATGTTTAAGATTGAATTTTATACTGATGCGGTAATGAATTATCTGAGACTTGAGGATATTTCCTCTGACTATGAATTTAAGGAGTGCAGACTTGATACAGTTATTAAAAAATCAGTTAAAAGATTTGCACCGCAATTTATAGGCAGGCATATTTCATTACATCTGGAAGAAATTAATGATACCATATGTACTGATGCAAAGTGGCTGGGATTTATAATAGAACAGCTTATATCTAATGCAATAAAATACAATAACGATGGTGGAAGTGTAAGTGTGTATACAATACATAAAAATAGTGCTTTGGAAGAAAATGGTAATGGTGATGGGAATTTCGGTAAGTTCTTAAAAAATGATAATACTATACAGCTTATTATAGAAGATACAGGAATAGGCATAAGTCCTGAGGATATTCCAAGAATTATGGAGAGGGGCTTTACCGGTTATAATGGACGGCTTGATAAGAAATCCTCGGGAATAGGGCTGTATCTATGTAAAAAGGCAGCAGACAGGCTGGGTTTTGTGATATCCTTTGATTCAGAATATAAGGCAGGTGCAAGGGCAGTTATTAGTATGACCCAGTTGTATACAAAACATGAGTAATATTTATGCTCATAAACAAATAGCTGTGTGATAAAATAAGCAATCGAGTTTATTTCCACATTATCAACCTTACAAGAATGTAAGAAATGAAAATGAAATGTAAGCTACATCAATGGCTTGGCATTTCATTTTTTTATATACTGTTATCTGTAAAGAGCAGTGGGAATTGTCAATATGTTTATACCACTGAATGAAAAATAAGATTACTGTTATAAAGAAAGGCTGGTGCAAAATGGCATTATTAGAGGTCAGAAATTTAAAAAAGGTATATACAACGAGATTTGGTTCTAATCAGGTACAGGCATTGACGGATGTTAATTTTGGTGTCGAAAAGGGAGAATATGTAGCAATAATGGGTGAGTCGGGTTCAGGTAAGACGACTCTGCTTAATATCTTAGCATCACTAGACAGACCGACTAATGGGGAGATTTTATTAAACGGAAAGAATACGGTACAGATTAAGGATAAAGAGTTATCAGCATTTAGAAGAGATAACCTGGGATTCGTATTTCAGGATTTTAATCTTCTGGATACATTTTCAATAAGAGATAATATATTCCTTCCGCTTGTGCTTGCCGGAAAGAAATATAATGAGATGGAAGAACGCTTAAAGCCGCTTGCAGCAAAGCTTGGTATAACACAGCTTCTGGATAAATATCCTTATGAGGTATCAGGAGGACAAAAGCAAAGGGCGGCGGTGGCAAGAGCATTAATTACACAGCCACAGATAATCCTTGCAGATGAGCCGACCGGAGGGGTTCAGTTAGTAGTATAACAATCACAAAAAAATAATATGAATGTTTTTGTCATGGTCAACACGGATTTCCTTGACAATGGAACGCCACAATTCACGCTTCTCCGGTATAGACAAAGAATCATACACACTTTCAAAATCCATTTTCAAAAAGTTTTTCAAATACGATAAATCCTTGACGGGTCGGGAATCCTCTGCATTTATTTTCTCAAGCTGCATCAGCAATTTTTCTCTATCAAGTTTGAACTCGTCCATTGTTATGAGGTCGTTCAAATATAGGTCTTTCAATTTCTGCATTTTTCCCTCAACACTCCGGCGTTTGGCATCGGTACGCAATGCCGGAAGATTTGCGACCTCGTATTCTGCAATATAGTTTTCCAGTTCCGGACGGATGCGTTCGAGGAGCATCTTTTCAAGGGTTGTCTCAAAGACGAGTTTTCGGTTCGGGCAGCGATGCAGGTTCACACCCTGTCGGCAGCGGTACACACTGTATTTATATATAATTCGTGTTCCATCGGCACGGACACGACCTCTTGCACGTTGCTGACACCCGCTCATGATATGGTCACAGTCATCACAGACAACGAGACCACTGAAAATATAATCGTGCTTTTTTCCGCTCTTGATGTTGATTTTGAGAAGCCTCTGCACATCAAAGAAAAGGTCACGGTCAATGATAGCAGGACAATAATTTTTATTGTCACGAAACTCACCGATGTATTTCGTATTTGTGAGCATATTTTTGAGACTGGCAGCAGAGCGGACAAGTCCGAACTCGCTCTCCATGTACCGGAGTGTCATGCTCAAGTTTCCGGTCTTGCGGTAGTATTGGAAGATAGCAACGGCAGTCGGAGCATCGTCATCCGGTACAAGGTGTTTATTTACAATCGTATATCCGAGAGGAGTTGAGCCGGAAAGAACCTCTCCGTTGTCAACCTTGTCATCGAACACGCCGAGGATTCGGTCGGAATCATTTTGAGCCTCAAGTTCTGCCCATATCATTGAATTATTAACGAAAGCACGACCGTGAGGGGTTGAGGTGTCAAAATAAGGCTGCTCAATGGCAGTCCATGAAACACCGTGCTTGTCAAGAATGTCCTGCGTATTCAGATAATGACGGAGGTTTCTGAACCAACGGTCAAGACGGGTGAAAATAATGAGGTCAATTCTACCTGCACGGACATCATCAATGAGGCGTTGAAAGTCGTCTCGTTTCAATTTCTGTCCGGAGATTCCGTCATCAATGTATGTGTCAACGAGAATCATATTCTCATGACTGTCTATGTATTTTTGCCCTGTTGCTAATTGGTCACGCATGGAATCTCCGTCCTTGACCTGTTTGTCGGTCGAAACACGGATATAGATTGCCACACGGAGCAGGATTTTCTCAACAGGAGCGGTTGTTTTACGTCGCATTTTATCAACTCCATTCAAAAAAAGGTATAAAAATAAAACCTATGCACAAGCACGGTTTTATGATAAAATGAGACTTGCGGGGTGACATTTTATCGCCGTGCCTATACGGAGGTATATGTTATCTAAAGAGCGGTTTCCATTGGCGTGGAGGCTGCTCTTTTTTTATTTACATTTCTATTCGTTCAAATGACGTTCCTTGACGATTTTTCTATATTTGCGACCGATAATGACGCAAATCACACCGACGGCAACAGCCACGATTCCACCGACAGGAACAGCAAGCAGCAGGAACAATCCTAAAAGTGCAAGGATAACACCGAGAACAATCATGAGTGTTCCACAAACATTATACATGCGGTCAGAGTATTCCTTTTTCTGCGGAATGGTATGAGGAGCATTTGCAAATGATTTTTGAGTTGCCGATGCTGACCTTTTTACAAGGTCAGATACACCGACGGTCGTTCTGCTATAAACTGCGTTGTATGCTGCCTTTTTCGGGTCATTGACGATTCCCATTCCTTTTTTACCATAAAGGGGATTGACCGCCTTTTTGACCTGCCGTTTGACTTTTCCGGTCGTTCGTGCCTTGATGCTTTTCTTAACATTTGGTTTCCGGACACCGTATTTCATGAACGCACCTCCATTTCTATAACTTTTCGTTCTGTACACTTTCCTTGAGAAAGGAGGTGTGCAGGATGAAAATTCTCGTTTGGGAAATGAGAACCTCAAAAGGGTTCACATTGATGGAGTTATCGAAGAAATCCGGAATTGGAAAATCTACGATAAACAACATCGAAAACGGTAAGGTGTCGCCGACATTATTTCAGCTTGAAATGATAGCGATTGCATTAGGCGTGAAAATCACCGACCTGTTTGAATCCGAATACAAATAATTGTATCATATTGCAGCGGGATTCCGGCAGCAGGAGGAACGATTTCCACGATTATGGAAATCAACCTCGATATTTCCACAATGATGGAAATATATGATACACTGTAATCGGAAAGGGGGTGTTCCCCTTGAATTACAAAGAGGCTATTACTGAAATAGTCGGGAAGATACAAAACGAACGCATCCTCAAGAGGATATATAAATTCGTGGCGTATCTGTACACCCATGAGGCTGACAGTTGAAAAGACTGTCAGTCTTTTTCTTTATCTTGTGTGAATTTTATCGCCTTTTTCATTAGGCGGTCGAGTGCTGCGATGTCATCATCGCTCAACTCAAGCATGAATTTGAAAAGGTTTTTTCGTGCCTCGTCCTCACCCGCCATGATGCGGTCAATGCGTTCGATGAAATCATCGTCATTGTCAATGAACATCTCACCGTCTCCGGTAGTCAACCACATATAGTCAACATTAAATTCACGGCAGATTGCTTTTGTCATTTGTTCTGTCAAATTTCGGTTGCCTTTTTCTATATTGGAAATGGCAACTTTTGTCACGCCGAGCCTATCACCGAATTTCTCAAGCGTGAGACCGAGAGTATTTCTAACTTCTCTGATTCGTTCGCCTTGTGTCACGTTGAATCACCTCCTCTATTTTCTAAAGCATACCACGGCAAAAAACAAAAATCAATAAAAAAGTAATCAGAGATAACAAAAAACTATTGACAAAGTAATCAGAGATAAGTACAATGTAATCAAAGATAACGAACAGGAGGTAAAACAGGATGACGAAACACATTAAAGTGAACAGCATATCAACAGCGTGGGAAGTAGCAGCGAGCATTTTCCCGACAGACTACCAAAAAGACGAGGAAAGCAGCAAAAGAGCAGGTTATCCGATTTACAAGACGACCTCAACAGACGAGAGTTTTTCCGGATTCCACATTTCAGACCTCAACACTCGATTAGAGGTAAGCATGGGAGCAGAAACGGCGATGATTTGGGTTGAGGAAAACGAGGAGGAGACATTTGAAATTGTAGTAAAAGGATTGACCGAGGAGGAAAAAGAAAGCCTCAAGGAAGTGATTGACAAGGAAATCCGCAGAATCAAATACCGGAGACATAAGGCAGAAACCTCAAATCTCCGGTACGTGATAGACCTAAATTTATAACAGATAAAAGCCGAAACGGGGCAGCAGTCGCCCCGTCAGCGTCCGGATGGCGACCGACGCTCTGACGATGGCAAGCCGAGAGACAGCGTCAGTGATACCGTGGGAAACATGGCAGCGGGTGGACTTGCTAAAAGGTTCACGGTTGGTCAACAGGTTTTCAATGATTTTTTAAGGTGAAAAGTCATAACACGGTAGACATAGCCGGAAAGCAGGTGGACGGGATGCAAAGACCGAGAGAACCACCAGTGCAGGAAATCACATAGAACACTATCAACAGAGGAGGTGTTGAATCATGACGAGAAACGAGAAAAAGACAGCAATCGAGAACATGGCAGAAAGATTCATGAGTATTTCTGACCTTGAGGGAAAATCAATGGCAATTATGGTCATGTCTGCATACGCAGAGGGCAAGGCAGCAGGAAAAGTCGAGGAGCGTCGCAGATGGGAGCAGAAAGAGGCAGTTGCAACGACCGCCTAACCGGACACGAAAACAACAGGCAAGAGCCTTTTTAATAGATTGGAGGTGCAGCAGGTGAGTGAACAGAACATCAAGAAATTTTATGAGACATTAGCGAGAATCATTTCTGAACGTGAGCAGGTGAAAATCACCGTGAGCGTCTCAAAGAAAGAAAAAGCAGCATAAAGACAAAAAACGGATGACCGCTGCGAACGGTCATCCGTGTGTCAATCGGTGTCGATTGATATGTTTCAAACTAAGAATATTATATCAAATCTGACACGAAAAAGCAACTCAAAAACGACCGTAAAGGTCGGAAAAACAAAGGTTTTCGGAGGTTTTGTCGTCCTTGTAATAGATACTAACAAGTCTGCGAAAACATAACAGGAGGATTGTGTCAGATGGCAAGAAAAAGAGGGATGCAGTTTATCCCGTATGACTATGAGGCAGCATATAACAAAGCGATGGAGGACATGCATGAATGGTTCATTGAGAACCTGTTCCAACATCGAAAGAAAGTGATATATGCACTCAAAGAGATAACAGCAGGAGACCAGTTTGAAATTGAGATATATCCACAGTTCCGGAGTATGGATGAAGTACCTCCGGAGGGGAGGACAATTAAGAAAGACAACAACAAGGCTCAAAAGAATCTGAATGACAAGAACGCAAGGAAATACGTTGAGAGGTTAATCAACGAGAATTTCAGTGACCGTGATATTTGGATGACATTGACCTATGATGACGCACATCTCCCGCCGGACGGGGATGTTGATGCAGCAATCAAGAATGTGCAAAAGTACATCCGACGCATCAACTATCAGAGGAAAAAGAGAGGTCTCCCGAACGCAAAATATGTCTATGTGACCGCATACAATCCGGATGCGGAAATCAGATGGCATCATCACATTGTCATGGATGGTGCTTTAGACATGGAGACGGTTGAATCCTGTTGGAAACAGTCAAGCAGGAATGAGGTTCGCAGGTTGCAGACGGACGAAAACGGTCTGTCCGGTATGGCGAATTATATTGTCGAAGAAAAGAACCGTGTTCCGTCAGAAAAGAGATGGAACAGTTCGCAGGGATTGAGAGACCCACGAATCAAGGTCGTACACTCCAAACGTCCGGCAGCAGGAGGCAGTTATAAAAAAATAGGCTCATTCGTTGACGGAATGGTCAAAGACAGGGATTCCATTCCGGAGATATTAAAAAAGTGGTATCCGGACATGGATTTCACGAACGCAAATGTGTACTACAACGATTTTAACTGCATGTTTTACATACATGCACGAATGAGGAAAAGGAGGCTACAAAGTGAAAATACGGAAAAGACAGGCAAGACATGCAGGACGACGTGATGCGTTCCATTTGACCATGATTGCGGTATTGATGACGGTGTTGTGCTTGATGATAGTGAATATCAAAGAGCCGGAGCAGACCGAGGAAGAGCAGCCGGAGACGACACATGCGGAAATGGTGCAGAATCCGGAAACAATCGTGCAGACGGCAGAGACCGAAAGCAAATACAAGGTTTTTGACGGCATGTCCGAGGACTGGGGAAGTGATGACCTTGAGGAATTTGTGTTTTATGAGTTACCGGAACAGTATGCAGATAAAGGCTATTTTCCGGAGAAAATGCAGATATACACAAGATGTCTATGCAAGCAAAATGACGTTCCCTATGCCCTTGTACTGGCAATCATCGAGCATGAATCCGGATATGAATTTGACAAGGTCGGAGACGGCGGGCAGTCAAAGGGATATATGCAGATATATGAGAAATGGCACACTGACCGGATGAAACGGTTAAGCTGCACCGACCTCATGAACCCGTATCAAAACGTGAGGGTCGGGATTGATTTCCTGTCGTACTTGCTCAAGAAATACGGAACGGTGCAGGATGCACTTGCAGCGTACAACTACGGTGAAAAGGGTGCGAGGGAACATTTGTGGAGCAATGGCGTGTATGTCTATTCATACAACAGTGCAATCATGCAGAGAATGAAAGAGATTGAGGAGGTGGTCGGGAAATGAGTTTTGACTGGCGACCGGAATCAAAAGACAGGTATTTCAGAAAAGCCGAGGCAGCAGTCAAGGCAGCGGGATTCGATGACATCCTGCAAATCAGCAAAGAACAGTTTGCAATCACGAAAAGCACGGTCAAGGTGTATTTCAAGCCGATTCCGAGAGAGGGAAAGACCCGCCGATGGTGGGAGGCAAAGAAAAGCATTACAGGGATGCAGGAACAGTCCGGAGGGCGTGACGAGTTCGGCAGGAAAAAAGAAAACCATTTTTATTCATGCCTATATGATTTTAGAAATGGAGGAGCAGGACAGGTGAGGGCAGGAGAAATCATTGAAAGAATCAGACACATGCTCAAGGTCAAGGACTGCAAACATGTATGTCTGTTCTGCGAATATTATGACATGTGCAAAGAGGAGGCGAAAGCGAATGAACATGAGATATGCAAAGAGAAGTGAGGACACGGAGCAAATCAACGTCGTGTCATGGGCGGGATGGAACATGAGCCGTTATCCGGAATTAAAGTGGTTGTTCCATGTGCCAAACGGAGGCAGTCGAAACAAACAGGAGGCAGTCAAATTCAAACAGATGGGTGTCAAGGCGGGCGTTTCTGATTTGTGCCTCCCGTACCCGAAAGGCTCATACTGCGGGTTATTTGTAGAAATGAAATTCGGGAATAACAGGCAGCAGGACACACAAAAAGAGTTCCTTGCGGATATGGCAGCAGCCGGACATTTTGTTGTAACCTGCTATTCGGCAGAGGAGGCAATCAAGGTCATTGAGGAATATCTGAATTTGTCGGATGCGGTACACATGGAGAGAAATCTGAACATGAGCATCCCGAACAACAGCATCCTCAAGGACGGGAAAATCAAGAATTGAGGAGAAAAGCGATGAAAGTATTGATTGCGTTAGGTATTGCAGCGGTTGTCATGCTTGCGATGGTATTTCTTGCGGTGATTTTATTCGTGGCAGCAGTTGCGGTCGATATAGCGTCCGAATTTATGGACTAAAAAATATAACAGGATAACAGGAGGAAACAACATGAGAATTATTGCAGTAATGTCACCAAAAGGAGGAATCGGAAAAACGACGACATCCGATTCAATCGCCTATATGTTGGGCGAGGAGCAGGGAAAGAGAGTGCTTGTGTTAGACGGAGACCCGCAGGGCGATACATCAAAGACGTTCGGGGTATTTGAACCGGACGGAATCGGAATGAGTGAGCTGCTTGAGAAACATGAATGTGTCGGCGGTACATACAAAACGGGTGATTTGATTCGCCCGACGGAATACTCACACGTTGACATCATTCCGGCGAACGGCTATCTCATGAAAACGGACATGAATTTGCTGCTCAAGTCAGAGGACAATCAAGTCACACGATTGCGTGAGGCGTTGGAGGAGGTAGCAGACGCATACGATTATTGCATTTGTGATTGTGGTCGACTGCTTGACATGGTGGTCATCAATATCCTCATATCGGCAGAGTTAATCATTGCACCCGTAAAGGTTGGAGGATATGAAATCGAGGCATTGCAGAACCTTGAGGAGCAGATTGAGGACTTGAGAGACATCAATCCGGATTTGAGAATCAAAGCACTCATGACCATGCGACAGAAAAACAAGACCTCTCTTGAGGTTGAGGAGTGGTTGAAAGCAGATTCCGGATTTGACATGTTTGTCACTCCGGTTCGCCGTTCCATCGTTGCGGAAAAATCAACAACGGCAATGACGCCACTCCCGAAATTTTCAAAGCGTGGAATCGTGTCTCAAGATTACAGATGTGTTGTGCATGAGTTACTCAAGGAAATGGAGGGGTAAGGCATGGAAAACGAGACAATACAAATCCTTGAGTTATTCGGAGGGATTGGGTCGCCTCGATGTGCCTTGAGAAATTTGAACATTCCAACGAAAGCAATCGACTATGTGGAAATCAATGAAAAGGCGGTGCGTTCGTACAATTCGATGTTCCGTGAGGAATTGGCATATAAAACACAAACGGTTGTCGGATGGAATCTAAAACCGGACATTCTGATTCATGGCTCACCTTGCCAAGACATGAGCATTGCAGGACATCAAGGAAAAGCGACAGGAGAGGGCAGAATCAACCGAGGCAAAGGTTCAGACGAGGGGAGCGGAACACGTTCCTCTCTCATGTGGGAGACAATACACATCATTGAGAATATGGGCGAATGGAGACCTCGTTATGTGATATGGGAAAACGTGAAGAATGTGAAATCAAAGTACATGAGACCGAATTTTGACAGATACATGGTTGAAATGGAACGGTTGGGATATACGAACAATTTTGAGGTACTGGATGCAAGAGAGTTCGGATTGCCACAGGCAAGAGAGCGGGTGTTCACGGTTTCTGTTCTGAATGGAGAAAAATTTGAATTTGATGACCTCATAAGAACGCCGATGCGTACTTTGCAGGAGTTTCTTGAGGACGATGCAAGCGTTCCGGATGTTTACGATGTGACACAACCGTCTGTCCTTGCATGTATCGGAGAAAAAGGCATCCGCAGGGCAACGGTTATCAAAGATTGTGCATATACCATCACAACGAGACAAGACCGGACACCTGCACAGGTCATCGACCGAGGCGATGGACGCTATCGCTATTTGACCGAGCGTGAATGTTGGCGATTGATGGGTTACACGGACGAGGATTTCGACAGGGCGAAAGCAGTGCAGGAAAGAAACGGAAAATATTACAAAGCATTATATGACCAAGCAGGAAACAGCATCGCCGTTCCAATATTCGAGAGCATATTCAGAAAAATTATTTTGCATGAGGTCGCATAAGACCGGAAAAGGAGGAAAGCACATGGGAAATATTGTGAAAACAGCAAAATGCAGATTCTGCGGTCAAATGACGCAGATTGAGGCAGACGAAGAACTGACAGCAGCACAGGCAGAGGAACAGGCAACAATGACATGTAACTGCACAGATGCGGTTGAGTATCAGAAAGAGAAACAGAGGAAAGAAAAGGCGATGCAGAACGTCGCTGCACTGTTTGGAGAGGCAGCAACACCGGACAAGAGATGCGGAGAGGGAATTGTGAAGATTCTCAAGGCAGCAGTTGAGGAAATTTACACCGGAGGACTGGCAAAGGTCACGTTGAACCTACGTGGAGGCGTGAAAGCCTCTATTTCGCAGAACAGCAAGGGCGAAATCAACGTCGAACGTACCGAGACAAAAAAACAAAAACTCACAGAGTAATGACAGGAGGGTGAACAGATGGCAGCAGGATTCAGCGTGAAAGACGCACTCAACAAGAACAGCAAAGCAGGGATTGACGAATCTCCGAGAGCGAGATTCCGCACAAAGGACATTTCGATTTTCAAGATGTACCGCAACGACATGAATTTTTATAGTGTTGCAGACATCGAAGAACTGGCAGGAGACATCCTCCTGTCCGGTTTGAAACAGAACCTCGAACTTGTATATGCACCGTGCGAAAAAGGCGAATACAGAATCGTCGCAGGTGAAAGACGGTGGGAGGCTCTCAAATACCTCGTATCAAAGGGGTATAAAGATTTTGAACTTGCAACCAGTAAATTGACCACACCACAGGACGATGACGAGGAGCAGGTTGAAATCATCATCGCCAACTCATACCGTTCAAAGACCATTTCCGACATGATTGAGGAGGAAACACGCCTCAAGGCATCTCTTGAGCGTATGAAAGCAGCAGGAAAGAAAATCAAGGGATATGACCTGCAATCCGGACGATTGAGGGATGTGATTTCCTCAATGCTGCATGTGAGCAAAACAAAGATTGCACAGATTGAGGCAATCAATAACAATCTGATTCCGGAATGGAAAGAGGAACTCAAGAAAGAACGCCTCACATTCTCCGCAGCTTATGAATTGAGCGGAATGACGGAGGATGAACAGCGTGAGACACTGGGGAAATTTTCAGAGACCGGAGAACTGACACACAAAGAAGTGAAAGACATGAAAGAGGCGAAAGCAGCAGGGCAGCAGGTGCCAGAATCCGACACGGAAGAAAACGGCATGAATCCTCCGGAGGCAAGAGCGGGCGACGATTATGAGACACCTCATCCGGAGGGAATCACATCTCTCTGTTATTCCTGCACCGAATACGAGACTTGCAATGTTAAGACCGGAACATGTACCTCATGCGACCAGTACAAGAACCGTGCGGAGGCATACAAGACCGATGAACAGAGATATTCAGAGGAGCAGGATGCAATCGACCGTGAGACAAAGAAAAAACTCCGTGAGATGGAACAGGAGGAGAAGATGCAGAAACTCCCATCAACAGCACCGGAGGAAATAAAGACAATCAGAGTGTCACAGGACAAATTCGAGGAATACACGGGAGAATATAGGAAACCGTACATGATAACAAAAGACGACGGATTCAAGGTCGGAAATGTCGTCAAATTAGTAGTATTTGTAGCAGGTAAAGCAACCGGAGAGACGGCAGACATGAGAATCACCTGCAAAGACGATGACATCACATGCAGCGGACTGTCAGACGGTTGGTGCGTTATCGGTTTAGGCGAGGCATAGAGGAGACAGAATGAGTTATAAACAGAGACACCCGTATTTGATGCAGCTTGCATATATCATCAAATACAGTTTGAAGAATTGGAGGAAAAGACATGAATAACATCAAAAGAGGCGAAATGTTCTATATCAGCAGAGGGGGGGGTGTCGTATAGCGGGAGCGAACAGCACTCCGACCGTCCGGCGGTCGTTGTAAGCAATGACAAGAACAATGAGAACAGCAATGTCGTTGAGGTTGTATATATGACCACGCAGCCGAAAACAGACCTCCCGACACATGTAACAGTGAGGTCAACAGGCAGACCAAGCACCGTTTTATGTGAGCAGGTCTATTCGGTATCAACAGAACGCATCGGAACGTATATCGGGGAGTGTTCAGACAAAGAGATGGAGAACATCGACATCGCTCTCATGATTTCCTTGCAGCTTGACGGCAACATGAAAACCTCGAAGAAATACAATGAGACAATCAAAGAGCAACAGGAGGAAATTGACCACCTCAAAACAGAAATCGAGGAAATGGAAAAAGACTGCAAAGAACTGATTGAACAGGTCAACCAGTATGCAGCAGCCAACACAGAGAAAAATGAGAAAATCGCAAAAATGGCATCATCAGAGGAGACAATCAGATTACAGACAGAAAGAGATACATACAAGACCATGTATGAACAGTTACTCAACAGATTAGTGAATGGAGGAGCAGCATGAACAAAAGCACATTAAAGGCAGAATTTATCAATGCGAAAATCAAGGATGCGAAATACATCGGAGTGAGTATCAAGACGGAGGGAAGCAGTCAGCCGGAAATCATCATCAATCCGAGAGAGAATTTCGATGCGAAATTTGATTATTACATGGAGGCATACGATGACGATTTGATTCTGATTGCAGCAAAGGGCAAAAAGGACATCCGCATCGTGGCAGCAGGACACGGAAACCGATTCGAGGACATTGAAAACCAGTTAATCGGGGAAAAGGGCAAAGGTTGGAGAGAATTGATTGCAGGAGCGATTGACAACGCCTATGACCGTTTGGTTGCAAGCACACCTCCACAGACGGAGGAGGAAAAGACCCATTGCGAAATGATAAAAGAGGCAGTCAAGGGAATGTTTATCAATGAGAGCAGGACGGCAGCAGAGGCAGAGTTCATCAAGACCCATATTGTTGATTATGAGAAAATATTCGATGTCTGCATGAATGGCGATGACCTTGAGTTCAAAAAAGGACTTGTCAGATTGCAGAAAATGCAAAATGAATATGTGATGCAGAGAGAACGGGAGGAAACGGCGAATGAATAAAGTCATATTGATGGGGCGACTTACAAGAGACCCGAATGTCAGATATACACAGCAGAACAGTTCACAAGAATCCATGTGCGTGGCACGTTACACACTGGCAGTCGACCGCAGAGGTGCGAGAGACGGGCAGCAGTCAGCGGATTTCATTTCCTGCGTTGCATTTGGCAAAAACGGCGAATTTGCAGAGAAGTATTTCAAACAGGGAACAAAAATCGCTATTACGGGCAGGATTCAGACGGGTTCATACACCAACAGAGACGGTCAAAAGATATATACGACCGATGTTGTGATTGAGGAACAGGAATTTGCAGAAAGCAAGAAAGCAGCGGGAGAACAGGAGCAAAATGCGGGTTATACGGATGCAGGTGACGGGTTCATGAACATTCCGGACGGTGTTGACGAACAACTCCCTTTTGCGTAAATGGAAAGGAGGAGCGTGATAATATGGGAATTATGAGCATCGTGAAAAACGTGATTGAGCATTTCAGAAAAGCCGGAAAGACAGAAAATGAGATTTCGGGCATGATTGAACAGGCAGCAGACAGGGCGACAGTCAACAAAGGCGTTACAGAAAAAAAGGAATATAAAAGACCGGAAATCAAGGTCGAAACATCGGCAGAACAGTTCGTCGAGGCAGTCATGCAAACGGGTGTCACAGCGGAGCAGGTAAAAACGGCAATTATGAAAATGTGCGATTCGCAAAGATGCACAAATCGCCAAAACACGAATAACTGGCGTAAAATGCACGGTCTGCCTATGAGAAGAAAGCAGAAAGCGAGGAAAAAGCATGAAAGAGGAAAAAGAGCAGACAGTCATTGACAAAACCCTGCTATATCTCGAAAACTATCGTGAAATGGAGCGGTACATCAAAGAGGCGGTATCAGAGACCTCTCAAGTGCCGGATATAGGCAAATACAACATATCAGCAGAAAGAGCGTTCCTGCAATCGGTTAGAGAGTGCCGTGCAGAGACGGTCATTCTGTTCGAGCATCTCAAACAGGCTCTTGCATCACTCAAAGAGGATGCAGAGGCAGCAGGTGAGGGGTACAAGTACGACGCACTTGAGGCAGTCTATATCAAGGGCAAGACATACGAGGATATAGTGAGGGAGACAGGATGCGGACGCAACTCACCGAAAAAGTGGTGCAAGGTCATGATTCAACGCCTGTCAATCAAATTATTCGGTGCAAAAGCGATTGAAAATGATAAAAACGGAGTGAAAACAGGGTGAAATGAGGGTGAAAATAGGGGTAAAAAGTGGGTGAACAAAAGGCAAAATAAACGTGATAATATGTTAGCGTGAACAGTTGAGACGAGCGATTGCAGATATGCAGTCGCTTTTTTCTTGCCTGTTTGCCCTCCTGTTATATGCGGGTAAGTGTACACAGTAATGTGCATAACTGCCCGCCTCTTGTGGATAACAGGACAGGAGAACCAAGGAAGAGAGGAGAACGCAGATGCTTTTGAAATCATGCAGGTGTGGCAAGTTGATTCCACAGTCAGTAAAGATGTGCGAGGAATGTGAGCAACGGCAGCAGTCGAGGCACATGATATACAACAACACACGGCGAGACAAGAGAGCAGCCGAGTTCTATGTGTCAAAGGAATGGCGGGCGATGCGGGAACGTATCATTGAGGTCTATGACAACGTGGATATATACGCATTGTATGTCGAGAATGAACTACTCACATGCGAACCAGTACACCACATAGTTGAACTTGAGGACGACTGGGAACAACGCTTGAATCCGTTCAACCTCATACCTCTCAACCATAAGACACACAACACAATCACTGCTCTGTATAAGCAGAGCAAAGCGAGCATGAGAGCAACACAGAAACAGTTGAGGTCACTGATTGAGTACCACTTTCGAGAGGCAGGGGGATATAAAAAAGTTTTGTGCGATTCATTTCTAGTCGCACCCCCTCTTTTGTTTGGAGAAAACTCCCCACGGGAATTTCAGCAGAAAGGTACATCCGAAAGGGGTGTCAGAATGTGACACAAAATCACTGAAATGTTGACGGAAAGGGGGTTTGTTGCTACATGGCAGGACAGAGACAACCCACGGATTTGGTTGTTATGAACGGGCGAAAACACCTCACAAAAGCAGAAATTGAGGCACGAAAAAACGCCGAGGTTGTAGCACCGAACGACAAAGTGAAACCTCCGTCATATTTGACACCGGAGCAAAAGAAAAAGTTCCGGAAGATTGCGAAAGAATTACTTGAAATCAAACTGATTGCGAATGTTGACTGCGATGCACTGGCGAGATTGCTCATTGCACAAGACCAGTACATCGAAATCACGCAGCAAATCAGAGCAACTCCATTGATGGAGGATGCTCCGGTATATGAGACAAAGACGAATCCGGACACGGGAGAAAAAGAACGTGTGCAGGTCGGTACAAGGCAGGTCGTGAACGGTGAACGTGAGCGTCTCATGATTATTCAAGACCGCTGCATGAAACAGTGCAGACAGGGAGCATCGGATTTCGGGTTGACAGTCTCCTCACGCTGCCGTTTGGTCGTACCGAAACCACAGCAGCAAAAGCCGGAGAATAAATTTGCGAAATATGCAAATTAAGGTATGGCGAAAGCAGGAGAAACACAAGACCGCTGCACACAATACGCCCTTGATGTTGTTTCAGGCAAGATAACAGCCGGAGAATATGTCCGACTTGCATGTCAAAGACACCTCGACGACATTGAGAAATCGAAAGCAGCACCGTACAAATACTATTTCGACGTTGAAAAGTCAGAGGAAATCATCAATTTCGCAGAGGAATTGACCATTGCAGAGGGCGAAGAAAACGAGCATGTGACCGCATATCCGTTCCAGTGCTTTATTTTAGGGTCGCTCAACGGGTGGAGAACAAAGGAAAAATCATACAGACGGTTCAGAACGTCTTATGTGCAATTAGGCAGACAGAACGGAAAATCGTTCATCAACGGTATTTTGGCATGTTATTACGGGAATTTTGACGGGTACAAGTACGGAAAAATCTTTTGTACGGCTACCAAGCAAGACCAAGCGAACATTGTTTTTGACGAGGTCGCAAAATTCATCAATTCGGACGAGGATTTGTCGGAATGGTTCAAAGTGCATGACCACAACCACACGATTGACTGTCTGTTGACACATTCAGAAATCAAAGCGTTGTCCGGTGATACAAAGTCACTTGACGGACACCGTGCGTATTTGGGAATTGTTGACGAGTATCACGCACACAAGACGAATCAGATGTACAAGCTGCTTGAGGGAGGTATTAAGAAACTCAAGTCGGCGTTGATTTCGGTCATCACGACAGCAGGGTTCGACCTCAAATCACCCTGTTATAAATTGTATGAATATTGCTGCAATCTGTTAAAGGGTGTTTTTGAAAACGACAGTCAGTTCGTATATATCGCACAGATGGACGAGCATGACGACAGATATGTTCCGGAGAACTGGATAAAAGCGAACCCGATTCTTGAATTTGACAGGGATGCTCTTGAAAACCTCATACCGATTGCACATACCGCCCGTGATATGGGCGGGGAGGACTTGAGAGATTTCCTCGTAAAGCAGTTAAACATGTGGATGCAGTGGTCAAATTCACTGTATATCAAGGACATCGCAAAATGGAAAGCATGTGCCGTTCTGAAATCGCTCAAGAATTTCAGAGGGTCAAAATGTTATGTCGGGGTCGACCTGTCATCCGGAGGCGACTTGACATCAATCGCAATCGTGATTCCGTTCATGATTGACGGAATAAAGAAATATTTTGTACACACACATTCGTTCATTCCGTCCTCAAGGGTGGACGAACACATCAAGACCGACAAAGTACCCTATGACGTATGGATTGAAAAAGGTCTTGTGACAGTGACCGAGACACTGGGAGGAATAAAGACAGATTACAAATACATCATCAAATATCTTGAGGATTTGGTGAAAGAATACGACCTCAAACCGCAGTTGATTTGTTATGACCCGCACAACGCATCGGCGTTCCTATCAGACCTTGAGGCATTGGGATTCGATTCAATCTCTGTCACACAGACAGCGAAAGAGTTGAACGATGCGACGGTTGATTTCAGACTTGAGATTTTGGCGGGCAATGTGGAAATCGAGGGAATGGAGGTCGGAAAAGAGGGAAACAAGATTGTTGTTCCTGTCGACAGTTTGCTTGTGTGGTCTATTGCAAATGCAAAGACCATCTCAAACAACTACGGCGAAATAAAAATTGACAAAGACATCACGACAGAGAGAATCGACCCGATTGACGCTATCATCGACGCATGGAAACACGCAATGAAAGAGGAGTACCGTCCGGATGTGAATGAGACTGTCAATGAATGGCTTGAGCAATTTGAAAAATACATGAAGAAAGGCGGTGAGAAATAAATGAATCCGTTTCAGAGATTAGGAGTGAAAATTTCAAATTGGTGGAGAGGTGAACCACAGGACAGCGGAGGCGTTGTGACACTGAACTCACCGTCGTTCCTTGAGCGGATAGGACTGAAAAGAAAAGGGAAACCGACATCAGAGGTCACATATTTCACATGTCTCAAGATGCTGTCGGAGACCCTTGCGAAAATGCCTATCAAATATTATCAGAAAACGGACAAGGGAATCATTGAGGCAGAGGCGACGGACACATCAAAGCTGCTCTCAAAAAGACCGAATCCGTTTATGACACCAACGACATTTTGGAACACGGTTGAAATCAACCGCAACCATTACGGAAACGCCTATGTGTACATAAGAAAGAAGTTTGACCGCAAGAAATACGGCGGTGAAATCAAAATCGTTGATTTGTGGGTTATGCAGTCAAATTGTGTGCAGATAGTCGTTGACGATGCGGGAATATTCGCAGGAGTTGGGCGTTTGTGGTATGTCTACACAGACCCGACATCCGGTCGTCAATATGTGTTCAGTACAGACGAGGTCATGCACTTCAAAACATCATTCAGTTTTGACGGAATCACAGGACTACCAGTGCAGCAGATATTGAGAGACACGGTTGCGGGTGCATCCGAATCACAGGCGTTCATGAATAACTTGTATGAGAGCGGTCTGACAGCAAAGGCAACTCTTGAATATACCGGAGAACTGAACGAAAAAGCGAAAACAGCACTTGTCAAGTCGTTTGAGGAGTTCGGCAGCGGAGCGAAGAATACAGGAAAAATCCTGCCTGTTCCGTTGGGGATGAAACTCACACCTCTCGACATCAAACTGACAGATTCGCAGTTCTTTGAACTGAAAAAATACAATGCACTGCAAATCGCCGGAGCGTTCGGGGTGAAACCGAATCAAATCAACGACTATTCAAAGTCGTCATACAGTAACAGCGAAATGCAGCAGTTATCATTCTACGTTGACACAGAACTGTTCATAATCAAGCAGTACGAGGAGGAAATCAATTTCAAAATACTGCCGGATGAAGATGCAGACGACGGATATTATTACAAATTCAACGAAAAGGTATTGTTCCGCACTGATTCAAAAACGCAGATGGAATATTTGAGAAACGGTGTCGGGGGAATGATTATCAAACCGAATGAGGCAAGACGTAAACTCGACATGGAAGATGCGGAGGGAGGCGATGTTCTGCTTGCAAATGGCAGCATCGTTCCGTTGACTATGGCGGGAGCAGCATATTTGAAAGGTGCATCCGAACCGGATGAAACCGAAGAACCGGAGCAGCCGGAAGAAAAGACAGAGCCGGACGCAGAGCAGCCGGACACAGCAACAGAACCGGACGAAACCGACGAGGCAGAGGACGAGGATGAACAGGAGGGAGGTGAATAATCATGCCAAAGAGACGTTTTGATTTCACAAAGAAGAATAAACGCAGCGGAAAGGTCGAAAATGTCGGCTATTTGGATTTAGAGCAGGACGAGGAACAGAGCAGATGTTCCTTGTATTTCTACGGTGACATTGTATCGGCAACATGGGAATCCATGTGGTACGAGGAGGACAGATGCCCGCAGGACATCGCAGATTTTCTCAACCAGTTAGATGGCTATGAGGACATTGATATTTATTTCAATTCCGGAGGTGGAGACGTATTTGCAGGACTGGCAATCTATAACCAGTTAAAACGATACGACGGACACAAAGTCGGCTATGTCGACGGAATGGCTGCATCTATCGCATCGGTCATCATGTTCGCTTGCGACGAACTGCATTTTGCAACAGGGGCACAAGCAATGATTCACAAACCGTTGTGCATGGCATACGGCAACGCAGACGATTTCAAGGCAGTAATAAAACAGTTGAATCTCTGCGAGGATTCAATCCTTGACGTTTACATGGAACATGTGCAGGAGGGTGTCACAAGAGACAAGATTCAGAGCCTCATGAGCAATGAGACATGGTTCGACAGTAAGAAGATGCAGCAGTATTTCAATGTCGAAATCGAAGAAAAGGCAGCAGTCGCAGCGTGTGCATCCGACTATTTTGAGAAATACAACAATATTCCGGAGGCACTCAAGGGAACTGAAAAAGAAAACATTGTCGATGCAGTGCTTGCAGAACTGGAAAAGAGAAACAGTGCAGCAACACAGGCAGAGGAACGGAGAATCGAGGCAGAAAAGCGGGAGATTCTCGATGATTTATACCTTTACGGTATGTAAGAAATGGAGGACAGAAAGTCATGAATAAGGAATTACAGAAGTTATTGAAACAGATTAACGACAAGAAAAATGAAGTCAAGAGCCTTGTGAACGACGGAAAACTCGACAAGGCAAAGGCAGCAAAGGAAGAACTCAAGGAGTTACAGAACAGATTCGACCTCCTCTATGATTTGGACGAGGACGAGCAGGGCAGTATTGAGGACAAGGTCAACAAAGGCACTGCAAAGCAGGTCGGCGGTGAGAAAAAGGTTGACAAAAAGAACCTTGTGAAAGCGTTCGTCAACATCGTAAAAGCGGGATTCCTGCACAGAGAGGCAGACGAGGCAGATGTTGAGGTGTACAAGAACGCACTCACATCCGACACAACCGCAGGAAGTGAGGGAGAGGTCGGAATCGGCGTGACTATTCCGGAGGACGTCCGAACAGACATCATCGAACTGCGTCGTTCATCCGACAACCTTGAGCAGTATGTCAATGTTGAGGGGGTTGTGACAAAGACCGGAACACGAAACATTGAGGTTGATGCAGAATCAACACCGTTCGACAACGTGGATGAGGCTGCGGATTTTCCGGAGATGGACGAGCCGGAATTTTTACCGATTGAGTACAAGGTCAAGAAAAAAGGTGGAATCCTCAAGATGACCGCTGAACTGCTTGAGGACACAGCAGCCAACATCATGGCGTACATCAACAAATGGATTGCGAAAAAGACAAAGGCAACCCGTAACGCAATGATTCTCAAGGTACTCAACGAAATGACAAAGGGAAAAGAGGTCACAGTGGAGAATCTCGACAGCCTCAAGGATATTTTCAATGAGCAGTTAGACCCTGCGATTGCAGAATCCTCAATCGTCATCACAAATCAGAGCGGTTTCAACTACCTCGACAAGTTAAAGGACAAGGATGGAAACTATATTTTGCAGAAAGACCCGACACAGCAGACAAAGGGAAAAATGCTTTTCGGGGAATACAGAATCGTGAAACTGTCAAAGAAAACGCTCAAGTCTACACCGATTATGAACAGCGATGGTCATACAATCGACGGGTACAAGCACCCTGTTTTCTGCGGTGACTTGAAAGAGGCTATCACACTTTTTGACAGAAATGTTCTGACAATCGACCTCAATGACAAAGGTGCGGGGTTATGGGATAAGGACATGACAGGTCTCAAGGTTCGTGACCGTTTCGATGTGCAGGCTGTTGACAAGGATGCAGTCATCAAGGGTGAAATCACAGAGATTGTCAACGGGTAACAAGGCAGCAGGGCGGTGAATCCGTCCTGCTATTGAAAGCAGGTGAAAAACATGACGGATGAAGAAAAAGAGAAATACAGAGACGGTCTGATTGCCACATGCAAGGTATATTGTCACATCGACTATGATGACGACATGGAAATCCTTGAATTGATGTTTGATGTGACCATGCAGGAAATGACGGAACTGATTCCGAATTTCGACCAGTACAGCCTCACAAGCCGTCAAAAGCTGCTTGCATTTATATCCGTGAAAGAACTCTACGACAACCGTGACAAATACCGGAGCGACACGAAACTGCTTGCCTCTGCTGCCTCCTCAATGCTTTTGAAAGAAATATACGGAGGTGCAGCACAATGACAGGCAGAATCAAGATAATTCGCAAGGTGTCGAGCGTTGTTGATGGCAGACGGCAGCAGGAGGAAACGGAGTTTTATTCCTGTTGGTGCGAGGTCAAGAGTTTGGGAACAAATGAGAAATACACAGCCTTGCAGACCGGACTTGAAAACACAATCGTTTTTGAGACACGAACGTGCGACAAGATGGAAGAAATCCGACTGAACTTGAAAGAGTTCTATGCGGTGTACAAAGGCGTTGAGTTCAAGATATATGATGCGTCTCCAATGTTCACGGACGACAGGAAATACCAGTTGAAATGTAGAGCGGGAGCATAGTGTCATAATCTGACACCGGAGGGATGCGATGAAAATTGAAATGGAATTTCAAGGCTTGAAAGAACTCATGAAAGCATTTGAGGATGCAGCAAGCGACGAGGACATCCGAGCAGTCAACAAAAAGATTGTTGAACAGGGGGAACCAGTCGTGAAACGCATTATGTCGGGGAAGGTTCCAAAATCGGCAGATATAAAGTTGAGCGGTCGAGGATTCGGCTCAAAATCATCGGTCACATCACACGCAGCGGACAGCGTTCCACTGGGGGCGGTCAAGGTGAAAGACACCGGAGCGTCAGCGGATGTCGGATGGGAAAAGTCGGATAATAGTGAACACTTTTATGTGAAATTCATTAACTGGGGAACTATTTACAGACCGCCTCAAGAATTTATCTATGCGACAGGGCGTGAGGCAGATGCGGAACTGCAAAAAATCGCAGAACAGGAGTATCAATCCTATTTAGATAACACAATGAAATGAGGTGATAGCGTGAACAGTCCGGACATCATAAAAGACGCATCGGATGCGTTGCAGCAGATTTCAGACAGGGGAATCACTGTCATGCAAGGGTGGTATGACAAGGACATCCATGAAACACATGTGACCTTGTGGGATTTGGGAGAAGTCGACGAGAACTTTTCGGATGATGATGCGGAGGGAGTGACGCTGTCATTGCAGGTCACTATTTTTTCGGAGAGTGACGAGGTTGAACTTGCGAGGGAAATCAAGAAACTCATGAAAGAAAAAGGCTTTTCGTTTGAGGGCAGGAACGGAGACGATTCCAAACCGGAGGACGGAATCTATATGAAAGCACAAAGATTTTCAAAATTTTATGAAATGGAGGAATAGACATGACTGAAACAGTAACACCATTAAGCGAAACAGTATCACAGATTGTTAGAAGTAGAACATGCGGTTGTAGGGATTTCTACATCGCAAAAATCACACAGAATGATGCAACAGGATATGTTGCGGGAACTCCGGTGAAACTGGCAAGAGCAATCAAAGCGAAAGTTGATGAAAAATGGACTTCTGAAAAGATTTACTCCGATGACGGAACGGAGGAGGTCATCAACTCATACGAGGGAACAGAGGTCGAACTTGAGGTCAATGCACTTGCACCACAGGACAGACAAATTTTATTCGGGCAGTTATACGAGAACGGTTTCCTCATTAAGACAGCCGACGACAAAGCACCGGAGGTCGCTGTCGGATGGCGTGAGAGAAAACTGAACGGAAAGTATGATTTCAAATGGTTATACGCCGGAAAGTTTGCAGAGGGAATCAGTGAGGAGGCAAGCACAAAAGAGGGCAAATTGTCTCCGACAACAAAGAGCATCAAGGGTTCATTCTACGAGAGAAGTCTTGACAATGCGTATGAGATTTCGGTCGATGAATCAAATCTTGTGAAAGAGAACACAAAGGCAGCAGAAGCAATCAAGAGTTGGTTTTCAAAGGTGCAGGAAAAGAACGACGCAGCAGCGTAACAAGGGATATATAACAGGAGGATAAACCATGAAAAGAAAAATCATCATCAGCAACAAAGAGTTCACAATGCCGAAAATGTCGATTGATACATACACGGAGTATCTCGATATTGCGGAGCAGATTGACGCACATCCGAGATATACAAAACAGGACATTGAAATAATGGCGATGTTTGTCTGCAAAGCATACGGAGACCAGTTCACCGTTGAGGAATTAAAGAATCCGGAGACCGGACTGGATGCAGCAGGTTTGATTCTTGAGTTCCAGTTCATTGACGCAGGAATCGGGGAAGAACTCACCAAACGCATGGAGAAGATAGAGAAAAATTTTCAGAGTGGCAAGTGATACCGGAAATAGAGGTCACTTGCAGCGGGAAAAGATATTTTATCAACTCCATAACAGTGGAGCAGTACAAAAAATATATCAGTCTCATGGAGAAAAACAGCACGGAAAAGATTTCCGGAGTGATGTTTTTCAACACAAAGATAGTGCAGGAGTTATTCGGAAATGAATTGACGCTTGCGGAAATCGGGGAGATTGATGTGATTGATTTTCTAACGGCAATCAAGACGGTTCATTTTGTGATGCAGAACATAATTGCAGAGAAACTATTGAACATTGTCGAGGTTGAACAGGTGGAGAAAGAAAAGTCCGCATTTGACGAATACGACCGTGAAAACGGGTATGAGGACGAGCCGGAAGAACCAGAGGAAAATCAATGGAAAGTCTGCGGGGAGATTGTCGACCGTGTTGTAAAAATTGCGATTCGGCTTTTGAAAAACTCATACAGTCAGTGCATGAAAGAAAACATTGTCACGTTGTTGGAATACTTGCGTTTTGAATTAGACACAATCAACGAAAATCAGTAAGAGAGGAGGCGACCGAATGGCTTATACAAGCGTCAAAATTTCTGCAAATTCAAGTGATTACCAGTCACAAATGAAATCGGCAGCAGCACAAATGAAAGTCCTGTCTGCGGAATATACGACGGCAGCAACGAAAGCAAAGTTGTTCGGTTCGGAAACAGACAGCCTCAAGGCAAAAGCCGAATCGCTCACTCAAAAAATCACGGTGCAGAAAGGCATTGTGCAGTTAAATAGTGAGCAGCAGGAAAAGTTGACAAAGAAACTGTCAGAACAGAAAACAAAGCAGGAGGAACTCAAGGGAAAGATTGACGCTGCGAAAGAAGCCTATGCAAAGTCGACAGAGGAGACGGGGAAGAACTCCGAGCAGTCAAAAGCCTTAAAAGAGGAATTAGACAAACTCGAACAGGAGTACAAGGCAAATGAAACAGCAATCGGGAAAACAGAGACGGCTCTTGCAAATCAGACAGTAAAGACAGAAAAGTCAAAGACTGCCCTCATGAATATGGAGGCAGAACTGAAAAATGTTAATGAACAGTTAAAAGACAATAAACTTGAAAAATTTGCGACTGCTTGCGATACGGCGGGAACAAAGATGGAAAGTTTCGGAAAGAAAATGTCGGTTGTCTCTGCCGGAATTGCGGGCATCGGTGCAGCATCTATTGCAGCGTTCAAAGAACTCGACGAGGGATATGACACCATAGTGACAAAGACCGGAGCAACCGGAGAGGCACTTGAGGGATTGACAAAGTCTGCGGATAATGTTTTCGGCACAATGCCGGAGGATATGTCAACGGTAGGTGAGGCAATCGGAGAGGTCAACACAAGATTCCATACAACAGGAACGGAACTTGAAAAGACTTCAAAACAGTTCATACAGTTTGCAACAATCAACGGAACAAACGTCACACAGTCAGTTGACCAAGTTGACAAAATCATGAAAGCGTGGAACGTCGATGCATCACAAACGGGAAACCTGTTAGGATTGCTCACGGCAAAGGCACAGGAAACCGGAATCTCCGTTGATACGCTTGAATCAAATGTACTTGATAACAACGCAGCATTCAAAGAAATGGGTCTGTCATTGCCTCAAGCAATCAATTTGATGGCTCAATTCGATGCAAACGGTGTTGATTCCACTCAAGCGATGGCAGGTCTTAAAAAGGCATTACAGAACGCCACATCAGAGGGGAAATCAATGGACGAGGCGTTGTCAGAGACCATCGGCAGCATCAAGAACGCAAAAACAGAGACCGAGGCGATGCAGATTGCAACGGAACTGTTTGGAAAGAAAGGTGCAGCAGAAATGACAAAGGCGATTCGTGAGAATCGAATCGACCTCACCAGTCTGTCGTCATCAATGGAGGAATACGGAACGACGGTCGAGGACACCTACAACGGAACTCTCGACCCGATTGATAATGCAAAAGTTGCGATGAACAACGCAAAACTGGCATTGTCGACACTAGCATCCACAGCACAGACATCCGCAGCACCTATGATTGAGAAACTGACCGGAAAGATTCAAGAGTTGACAAAGTGGTTCACGTCGCTTTCTCCGGCACAGCAAGAAACAATCCTCAAAGTCGGTCTCGTGGTTGCTGCTATCGGCCCGTTGTCAATCGGATTCGGAAAAGTGGCAAAGGGAATCTCTGACACGGTAACGACCGGACAGAAATTTGTGTCCGGAGCTGCAAAGATAATCGCAAAGATTACGGCAAAGACAGCAGCCACGGCAGCGGGAACGGCAGCAGATACGGCAGGAACAGCAGCCACGGCAGCACATACGGCAGCTACAACAGCAGCCACAGCAACAACCGGAGGAATGACAGCAGCACAGACCGCATTGAACGCAGTCATGAATTTGTGTCCGATTATTCTGATTGTGACACTGATTGCCGGACTGATTGCAGCAGGTGTCGCCCTATATAAAAACTGGGATACGGTCAAGGAAAAACTGTCCGAATTGTGGGGCAATATCAAAGAAAAATTCAATGCAATCAAAGAGACCATCACGGGAGCGTTTACGAAAGCGAAAGAGGCGGTTACGAATAAGGTCAAGGAAATCGGTGACAGCATAAAAAACAGCACCATAGGACAAGCAGCCTCAAAAGTATTCAACGGCGTAAAGGACACGGTTCACAATGTCATGTCGGCAGCGACCGAAACGGCAAAGGAAAAACTGGGGAACATGAAAACCGCCTATGAAGAAAACGGAGGCGGTATCAAGGGCGTTGTTGCTGCCGGATGGGAGGGAATCAAAGGATATTATTCAGCAGGATTCACATTCGTTGATAATTTATCAGGAGGAAAACTCTCTGAAATCAAATCGAAATTCTCTGAAAAGACATCAGAAATCAAAACAAAGGTTTCCGATGGTTGGGAGAATATGAAAACCACCGTCACCACAAAAATGACGGAATGGAAAACCAACGCATCAAACAAACTGAATGAAATAAAGACGAATTTCTCAACAAAGGTTTCAGACATCAAGTCAAATGTTTCAACAGGTTGGGAGAACATGAAAACCACCGTCACCACAAAAATGACGGAATGGAAAAACAATGCATCGAATAAATTGACGGAAATCAAATCCGGATTTTCCTCAAAGGTTTCGGAGATAAAAACGAAATGGTCGACGGATTTCACGAACATAAAGGACAAAGCGACCTCCCTCATGGAGACAGCAAAGTCCAATGTGTCAACAAAACTCGACCACATGAAATCCGCATACAGTGAAAAAGGCGGGGGAATCAAGGGAATTGTGTCTGCTACGTTTACGGGCATAAAAGACACAATGAACTCTCTTATGAGTACGGCGAACACTCTGACAGGTGGAAAACTCGACAGCATCAAATCAGCGTTCTCAAGCAAATTAGCGAGTGCGAAATCGACCGCATCGTCTGCGATGGAGAACATCAAATCATCATTCTCCTCAAAGATGGAATCCGCACACGGAGCGGTGACAGGTGCATTGTCAAGAATCAAATCGGCGTTCAATTTCAAATGGTCATTGCCACACTTGAACCTGCCTCATATTAGCGTGAGCGGAGGGAAAGCACCATACGGAATCGGAGGAAAGGGTTCGCTCCCATCATTCTCGATTCAGTGGTATAAATCCGGCGGTATCATGACAAATCCGACCGTGTTCGGAATCAACGGCAACAGTCTCATGGTAGGAGGCGAGGCAGGTGACGAGGCAATATTGCCACTTGCGGAATTTTACAACAAATTGAACAACATCCTTGATAAGAAACTGGATGCGGTTCAAAAATCAAATATTGTGTATGTGACGAATCACACATACATCGACGGAGACGAGGTTGCAAGTAGAACCGTGTCGAGAGTTGATGCACAGATGGTCACAGACAAAAGGAAAGGGAGGTAAAACAAGGCGATGAAGATAAACAGAACAGACATCAGAGTGTACAACGCAAAACAGTTGACCGCCGATGTGCAGCCTCCCTCAATCATGAATAATTATGAATGGTTGTCGGGAGCAACACTCCCGACAGAACTTGAGACAGATGTTCAGATGGGTCATTTGAAACTGTCAATCTATTTCAAGGGCAAGGACAGGAACAGTATCATCCGTTCTGCGTCAGAATTTATGATGAATTTCACAAAGCCGTGCAGGTTGGAACTTGACGGCTACAAAGGAACATATATCGGGTTCATCACATCAAATGACTATGAGAAAAAGAATGTGAAACAGAGGTACGTCGTAAATGTGGAATTTGACGGCTTTTTCGTCGATGACGACCTTTCAATCACATTCGACGGGAAAACCTCCGCATCGTTCTATAAAGTGGGGACAAGAGACACTCCGTGCGTTGTGGAGGTATATGCAAAAAGCACCTTGACGAATTACACAATCAACGGACTGGGAGAGGACATCGTTGTTGAGAGTCTTGCAGCAGGAAAAACAGTTGTGATAGATGCAAAAACCGGACTTGTGACAATAGACGGGGCGAACGCATTTGACAAGGTGGATTTGTGGGAATTTCCGGTATTAAAGGCGGGAGAAACGGCACTCACATTCTCCAACACAAAGGCAAGAGTGACGGTCAGATACACTCCGATGTGGATTTAGGAGGTGAGAGCGTTGCAGATTTTTGATGATAAAAAGAAAAGAATCGGAACACTGTCCGGATTCAAGGATAGGGCAATCACCACGACACTGGATTCCGGAGATAAGGAATTGACGTTTGACTATCCTGCATCGGGAGCGTTGGTTGACCTGCTCAAAGAAGAATATTATATACGCACTAAAACGGACGAATTTGTTCTCAAAGCAGTCGAAAAAGGGGAACAGTTCAACAAATACACCGCCGTCCTCAATGTGGAGGAATTGGAGGGAACGGCGTTCCCATATGGGTTTGAATCGGATGAACAGACAATCAAAGCGTGTCTTGAGTTTGCGTTCGAGGGTACGGGGTGGCATGTCGGAACATGCACAGTCACAAAGAAAAGAACCATTGACGAGCAGGAGAGCGTCACGGCATGGGATGTCCTGCAAAAGTGCCTCACGACATACCGTTGTGAGTGCATCATTCACTCACTGACAAAGACAATCGACATCTATGACAGGATAGGAAGTGACAGAGGGTGTTATTTCATGGAGGGATTGAACCTCCGGAAAATATCTTTGAAATCCGACACCTATGATTTTTATACAAGAATCTATCCGATAGGCAAGGACGGCATCACGCCGGAATGGTTGACCGGAAAAGATTACATCGACAATTTTCAGTATAGTTCCAAAATCAAGGCGTATGTGTGGAAAGATGAGAGATACACCAACACCACAAGTCTGATTGAGGATGCGACGGCAAAGATTGAGGAAATGTCACGACCATACAAGGCATATACTGCGGAGGTGGTCGACCTTGCGAAAGCGTCAGAAAAATACAAAGACATTCTTTCATACGGAATCGGAGACACGGTCACACTTGTGTCAAAGAAAACCAGAACGAAAGAAAAACAGAGGATTGTCAAAATCACGGAATATCCGGAGACACCGGAAAAGAATACGGTTGAGATTTCAAATGCGAGAAAGACATTTGCAGAGATTCAGAAAGAGGAGACAGCAGCAGCGACCGAGGAGGCAATCTCAATCTCCAACAGGGCAACAAAGAAAGTCCTTGAGAACTATTCGACCACGGAGGAGATTGAAACCAAAATCACGGCATCGAAAAAGGCAGTCGAGGCGGGTGTTGCCTACACTCTGAAAAATTATTATACATCCGTGCAGATGGATTCCTTGATAAAAGCCACAAAAGAGGAGATTTCTCAAGAGGTAAAACATGTTGAGGAAAACTCAATGCACAACTATGTTGTGAATGGAGATTTTTCAAACGGACTTGATGATAATTGGTACAACAGTAATGAGACAAACAACTCCGTGATGGATGTGTCCGGTTTGGGTACGGTTGCAAAAATACTGAAAACATCCTCAAGCAGTTCCTATATACGGCAGAATTTAGGGAAAATACCTGCGGGAACATATCGTGTGAGATATAAGGCAGCAACAGCAGCAGGGTACGAAAGCACGGCAAGGGTGCAGGTGGGGGCGTTGGGAAGTTATTCAACGACATCCTCCGGAATGCTAAAGAGCAAAGAGCTCACGACGATTGAACGTGAAATCACGGTATCAGAGGGAACGAAATATATTTACATTTACGCATACACACAGAACGCACCCGTGTATATCACAGATATTGAGATATTAGGATTGTATTCATTGTATGCGGATGCAAAGATTCAAGTGACTGCGGAGGAAATAACCTCCGAGGTCAACAAAAAAGTGAACAGCGATGATTTCGGAACACTAATCACACAGAACGCATACAATGTCCGAATTGCATTCAACAAAGGCAGTTCGTACATGCAGTTTGATTCGACAGGAATCACGATGTACACAGGAACTATCACAGACAACACAAAAAGAACACGGTTCGATTACAACGGTGAACATTTCTATCGTGACGGAAAATATGTCGGAAAAATCGGAACAAACACCATGATAGGGAATGACAGTCAGAGAGGACTTGTGTTTGACATAGAATATGACACAGCATATATGTCATGGGCGAACAAGGAAAGTGCAAACGGCAGTTCGTACATGATGAAATGGGCGTACTGCACACAACAGTGCAACAATTATGAGGCGAATATGCTTCATGCAGGGGCAGACATTAACATGCACTATTATAAATTGAGAAACGTGAGTTTTGAAGATGGGGCAATCAATGGAACATTGACATTCAAGCAACCTTTAGCAGTGAGCAGCGATGGAACATTGTCAAAATGGTCAACAGCAACATTGACATTCAAGAATGGGATTTTGATTTCGGGTGCATGGAGTAACGGATAAAACAGGAGGAAAAACAATGCAGATGAATGACGAAAATATTCAAACAGAGGAAATCAAACAGGCAGCAGAGCCGGAGTTCAAGTTTCCGGATGATGCGGAAAGCACATCAAGACCAAACGAGACAGCAGAAGTTGTGACAAGAGAAACCGCAGAGGAAACAAACACGGAACTCTTGCAGAGCATCGACAAGAAACTTGACATGTTACTTGCAGCACAGGCAGCAACGCAGGCAGCAAAGGAGGAATAATCGTGAATACACCTATCGCAGTAAGAATCGAATGTGCAAAGGGAGAAATCCTCAACGCTATGGAGGCAATACAGACAAAACATGCGTTGCCTCCCTGCATCATGGACGGCGTTCTTTCTTCTGTACTGGCAGAGGTGAGGAGTGAGGCAAAGATTGAACTCATAAACTCCACAAATGCAATGATGGCAGAAAAAGACGAGGAACTTGAAAAGGCGAAAAAAGCAGCAAAGAGAACCTTGAGAACCGAACCGGAAGAACAGACGGAGGAGGAACATCCGGAGAATCCGGAAGAATAAGCAGTAAACGCCGAGAGGAGGTGAGAGCATGGCAGCGTTGACGAAATTGACGACGAACATCAATCTTGAGATGTCCGGAGACACAAAAAGATATTTAGTATCTGCAAAGCAGGGAGACAAGGCAACACGATTCATCGTTGCAAAACTACTCAATAACGGTGAACCGTACACAATTCCGACAGGTTCGAGAGCGGTCATCAATATTGCAAAGCCGGACGGGAAACATGTGTACAACACATGTACATATTCCGGTTCGGATGTGACGGTCGAACTGACAAATCAAGCACTTGCAGCCTCCGGAACGGCATATTGTGACATTGAAATCCGGACAAGTGATGATTCACAGATTATCACATCTGCATCGTTCACGATGGAGATTGAGAAGTCACAGAGGGATGAAAATGCAATCCTGTCATCAAATGAGTTCACAGACCTTGAGAACAGAATCAAGGGGCATATTGAGACCATTGAGAACACGGATGCAGCAGTCAAGAAAGCAGAATTGGCAAGGGTGACGGCAGAAAATGCAAGGGTAAAGGCAGAGAGTGAAAGAGCAGCAGCGGAAAAGAGCCGACAGGAAAATGAGAACACCCGCATCCAACAGGAGAAACAGAGGCGGCAGGACACATCGCAGGCAGTCAAAAACGCCGAGGATGCGACCGCAGCGACCAAACAGGCGACAAAGGACTGCAAAGAGGTCACAGACAGGGCAGAGGATGCGTTACAGAATCAAGAGCAGCTTGAGGCGACTTTGAACACGGCGACGCAGATTCGACAGGAAGTGTCACAGATGCAGTCGGCAGTCGAGGAGGCAAAGAAACAGGTTGAACAGGACAAAAAGGATATTGATGACACGATTCAAAATTCCCTGCTTGCATCCGCAGAGAAAATCCTTGAGAGTGTGCAGGACTATTTCAACCGTGCCGAGGCTTTATATTCGAGCATGTATCTTGATTGTGACGGTGAAACACCATACCTGCGAACCGTGACACCGATTTTCATTGATGGAGCAACGCCACAGGTCAGACGGGCAAATGAGGGCGTTGATTTCGACGGAGGAACGCCGACCTCCCGACAATTAGCAGTATAATTCCACGATACTGGAAACAGACGGCGAAACGAACACAAAAACGTGATTGTGTGATATATTCCATAATCACGGGGCAAAGGAGGTTGAACAGATGGCAGCAATCAGACCATGCACCGGAACAACGGCAGACTGGAAAGCGGTTGAGGACACACTGATTCTCAAGGAAAGAGAGGTCGGAGTTGAAATTGACACATCCGGTCATTATTTAGTCAGACAGGGAGATGGTAAAAACAAATTCTTTGATTTGCCGATTATCGTCAATAATGCACGTTACGAGGAAATACTGGAATTGACACAGGGGTACATGAACACCGTGAACAATTTCAGCAAGAACATGACGGAGGCGACCAACAGTGCAAACAGTGCAGCAAAGACGGCAAGCGATGCAGCAGCATCCGCAACCGCAGGAGCAAAGGCGTGTGAGGGCATTGTGGACGGTCTCAATACTATGGTTGACACAGTAACAAAAAAGACCTGCGTTCTCTCGATTGAGGACGGGATTTTGACGATAAGGGAGGCTTGAGCATGACTTACAAGAAAGTAACACCGATTTCAAAAGGCGTGTTGAGAATCAGAAGTGAACCCGATGAAAGCGGGAGAGTGTGCGGTTCGGTATCTTATGGCGAGGAGGTCACGGTCGAAACGACAAAGGTGACATCGAAAAAAGGTAAAGAATATTACAGACTGGCGGGATATGGCTATATTTTAGCGTCACAGGTAAGGGATGCAGAATCGCAGACAGAGGCAGAGGCGAAAGTGGATGCAGCGGTCAAGAAAGCGGAATCAGCAGCGAGCAAAGCGGAACAGGCAGCAAAGGCGTGTGACGGCATAGCTGCCGGAATGAATGTCGTGATTGATTCTGTCACAGGGAAAGCGTGTGAGATTGGAATGACCGACGGAAATATTGTTGTAAGGGAGGTTTAACACATGGCAAGCGGAGACGTAATTGTAAAAGTAGCAGACAAAGAAACACTCGACCGCACATATGCGAATACAAACGCAATACTGGCAGCAGTCGGGGAGGATGTAAGAGTAAAGGGAGCAAAGCGTTACGGACTGAAAATCAATAAAAATGACAGCAATCCGGCGACACGCTGCACATACCTTTTCGATGCGGTGGGAATGACACCTGCTGCGATGAACTATTCAACCGGAGCATTTGATTTCGGAGACTGGGGAGATGTCTTTTTTGTAAAGAACAACTATCCGGCAATGGTCAGATATGACGGTACAGAAGATTATAAACTTGACCCGAACGACCACACAAAGAAAGCGGACGGAACAACGGCATCCGATATCGCAAACACGGCATACGGAGGAAATGCAATGAGTGTTTTCGATGGCAGCGGTGACAAGGGCAAAATTTGGCTCTCACAGTTTGAAGTCGGAAACTATGAGTACATGATTATTTCAAACGTCCAGTATGATGAATCGTACAACGACGATGCGTATGTAAGAGAGGACGGCTCACATGCGGATAAACTCTATTATCCGATGTTCGGTGGTTCATACGACGGAACACGCATCCGTTCTCTTGCAGGACAGACGCTCATGTACAATACAAACGCATCGACAGAAATTACAAGAGCAAAAGCGAACGGCAACGGTTGGAACATCGGCTCATGGAGCAAAAGAAACTTGTTGGATTGTATGCTCAAGATTATGTCAAAGACAGACAATTCACAGACAGCGTTCGGACAGGGGCAGACATCCGGATATGTGAACGACGCATCACAGAACTACGGACACCTTGCGACCGGAACATTGACAAACAAAGGACAGTTTTTCGGTTATAAGGACACGACACATGAGGTCAAAGTGTTCTACATTGAAAAATGGTGGGGCAACCGTTGGGATAGAATCAACGGTCTGTTGATGGTCGGAGGAGAAATTCTTGCGAAAATGACACCTCCATACAATCTGACCGGAAAGGACTTTGAAAAGGTCGGAATCACATTCGCATCATCCGGCAGCGGTTGGCAGAAAGGAACGAAGTCAAGCAGATTCGGACGCATTGTCAATTCGATAGGTGGCAGCAGTAGCACATACACATGTGACTATTTTTGGTGGAACGCCGGAATAACTGCGGTCGCCCTTGTCGGCGGTTACTGTAACAGTGGCGATTCTTGCGGTGCGGCTTGCTTGAATTTGAGCGCTTCTGCGGGCACTGCGAACTGGGGCATCGGTGCGTCCGTTTTCTTAGAACAGCCTATCGCTGCGTAAGCAGCAGGGGGAGGAACGGAGGGGGAACGCCTCCGCTATTCCCGCCGTTAGGCGGTGTGGTCGTTTTTAGAAAAATGAATATAGGGATATAGGGTGCGGTGTCGGGCGGTGTTCCTGCTCCCTGCGGTCGCCCTTGTCGGCGGTAACTGTAACAATGGCGATTATTGCGGTGCGGATTACTTGAATTTGAACAATTCTGCGGGCAATGCGAACTGGAACATCGGTGCGTCCAATTTCTTCTCATATCGGAGCGTTTAATCAAATGCAGCCTATATCCCACGCCACAAGGCGAAAATCATTCCGGATATAGGGTCGGTTGAGTAAGCATCCGCACAAAAACCGATAGGAGATAAGAAAATACTATATGAGAAGTTACAACAACCTATATGAACCAATGTTGCAAGACGACTACATAAAACAGCGTTTTATAAATGCATCCAAAAAGAAAAAGAACAGGAATGATGTGCGGGAGGTATTAGAGAATCTCGATGAACACACAGAACTCTTGAAAAAGATGTTGACAGAGGAGTTGTTCATTCCGGACTATCACAAACCGAGCATCATCAACGAGAGCAGCAGCAAGAAAACACGCCGTATATTGAAACCGCATTACAAATATGAGCAGGTTATTCATCATTGTGCAATAGGTCAGTTCAAACCGATTGTGATGAATGGATTGTATGAATTTTCCTGCGGGAGCATACCGGGCAGGGGCGTTCATTACGGGAAAAAGTACATGCGGAAATGGCTTGATTCATACGACGGGAAAAAGTTCTTTGTTCTCAAGATGGATGTACACCATTTCTTTGAATCCATAAACCGGAGAATCCTCAAGAGAAAACTCAAAGCAGTAATTCGGGATAAACGGTTTTATAGATTGCTCTGCATACTGATTGAACATGACAAAATAGCACTCGTTGCAAAGATTTTGACGGATGCAGGTGTTGAGATTGATGCAGAACAGACGAAAACGCTTGTCGGGTGCATAGCATTTGACGACATCTCCGGAGCGTTGGAGGTCTTGAGGGAAATCGGCATCGCCGGAGCGATGTTCGAGGAACTGAAAATAATTATTGAGGAGATGCGAAAAGGCGTTCCGTTGGGATATTTTACATCACAATGGTTCGGCAATTTTTACTTGAAAGCACTTGACCACTACATCAAGGAGGAACTCCATGCAGAACATTACATGCGATACATGGATGACATGGTGATACTGGGTAAGAGCAAAAAGAAACTGCATAAAATGCACAGGGCAATCGAGACATATCTGAACGACAACCTTGACCTTGAGATAAAAGGCGACTGGCAGGTGTTTAGATTTGAATATCCGGTGATGAAAGACGGGAAACCAGTGCTTGACGAGAACAGAAAGCAGGTCACAAAGGGGCGTATGCTTGATTTTATGGGATTTCAATTTCACCATGACCGGACAACTATCCGGAAATCAAACATCGAGAGTGCGAGACGCAAGGCGAACCACATCTCAAAACAGGATAAAATCTCATGGTATAACGCATCGGTGATGTTGTCATATATGGGATTGTTCAAACACACGGACACATACAACTATTACATTGAATACATCAAACCGAAAATCAATGTCAAGAAACTCAAGAGGATAGTTTCAAAGCATAGCAGAAAGGAGAATGAGCAACATGACAGACTGGAAAAAGGTGACAGGAACACAGCCGGAACGTCCGGAGGAAATCGACAGGACATCGTCTCCGTCAACGGTCTATCTGCGTAAGAACATCGAGCAGGTGGAGAAAGAGGTTGAGGGAGCAGACGGAAAGATACAGACCGTGACCGAATGGCAGTACGACGAGAAAGAAATGACAGTTGAGGAATATGAGAACATGGCTCTCATGAAATCAGTCGTCGAGGAGAACACATCCGGAATTGTCGAATCAGTGACACAGTTTCAGAAAGATGCAGTCATCGACGAATACACACAGCAGTTGATTGAGGAGGGGTTGATTTAGTATGAAAATGCTTGTTGAAAGTCTCAAAAGAATGTATAAAAAAGGCACTCTCACAAAGGAACAGATTTCCGAGCGTGTCGCAAAGGGTAGTATTTCAGCAGACGAATATGAATACATCACAGGGGAGACATTCTCCGGCGGTGATACAGAATGAGTCCGCTTGAAATAATCTCACGATTGTGTGATGTGACGGAAACTCTATCCACAATCGTGAAAAAGCAGCAAACAATCATTGAACAGTCGAAAATCGAGGAGGCGGTCAGAGCGGAACTCCGGCAGGAGGTAGAGGAAACAGACAGGGAGATGGATGTTCTCGAATACCACATGCGGAAATACTGCGACACCGACGACATCGAGGCGACAGAGTTCGGAAAGGAGAACGCCGTTGACGATTGAAATTTCCCTGTTGCTCTCCGGAGTATCTGTTGCGTTTGCGATTTTTTTCGGTATCTGCTCAAAGCAGAGAAATGAGAAAAAGGACACACAGGAAGATGCGGAACAGAGAGCAACAACCGACACAATGGTGATGATGAAACTTGAGAACATCGCAGACGACCTCAAAGACATCAAACGGGAATCGAGAGAGAACCGTGAGGAGATGAAATCATTGAGAGACCGTGTTGTCATTGTGGAACAGTCACTCAAGAGTTATCACAAGAGACTGGACGGAGAACAGCATTCCGACCGATAACAGGAGGGCGGGAAACGGGCAAGAATCAACCTCACAGAAAAGAGGCAATACATGAGAATGACAGAACAGGAACGACGCATCAGAATCCGGCATCTGAAAAGAATGTACCGGATAAGGGAGCGAAAAGAGAGACATGACAAAAAGGTGTCCGGTCTGTTCATGAAACGTGTTGTATTCACTTTGATTCTTGCAGCATTTATCTTTACAGTCGTGATGATATTTGTGTTTTTGCGGATGGGTTCAGAACCGTCGACACTGATTGAGAATGTATTCCGTTTTCTATCAGTCGAGGGCGGTGCAATGGCACTCATTAAGTCCGTGAAAACGGTCAAGGGAACAAAGTCAAACGGAGAAATACAACACAATGACGAACCGGAACAGGATGACGAGGAGGTACAAGGATGAAATACATCGTCGAGAATTGGTTTGTGATTGTGGGTCTGATTGCGGTATGTGCAGCGGGAGGATATGCAGTATATGTTTTCGTGAAAATGCCGTCAGACAAGCAGTTGAACAAAGTGAGAGAATGGTTGCTCTATGCAGTCACAAAGGCAGAAAAAGAACTGGGAGGCGGTACAGGTCAAATCAAGCTGCGTTATGTATATGACATGTTTGTCGCAAGGTTTGCGTGGCTTGCGAGAGTGATTTCTTTTGAGGCTTTTTCGATGATGGTCGACGAGGCACTTGAGAGAATGAAAAAGATGCTTGAGAGCAACAAAGCGATGCAGACGCTTGTGAGCGGTGAGGCAGGTGAGGTCAATGAGTAAAATCGTAGACTTTTTCGTGCAGAACGCAAGGACAATCGGGATTGTGTACGTTGTGGGTGCGGTCGTCGTATTTTTAGCGATGACAGCGTTTTACATTTGGGTCGACAGGGCAAGCAAAAAGGAACAGGAGCTTTACTACGACGAATATTATTATCCGGATGACAAATTTGCGGAAAGAATGTCGGTGGTAGTATGGTTCATTCTTTCATTGGGATGTGCGATTTTATGGGTCGGTATTCCGTTACTGATTTGCGGGTTGATTGTGTACACAGAACTTGAGGAACATTGTCCGGAACTTATGGGAGACATGACGGACAGAAACACAGAAGAATTTGACAAGGAGGAAAACAAATGATTTCAAATTGCGGACATGATGAAAACAACAGATACAGCGGAGGAAAGGCAGGAGACCAGACAGGTACAGAGTGGAGGGTTATAAATTGGTATAACAGACCGTGGAAATGCGTCCTCCGTCATCCGGATGCAAAGGTCAGAAAAATGATTGCGAGCATGGCAAAGGCAGCAGCAGTCAACAATAAAATCGGATATGACCAGTCAGAGAGATACACATTTTGGGAGCATCTCAAGGCATCGAATTACGACCCTGCACAAATCACGATTGCGTGTGAGGCAGATTGTTCATCCGGTGTCGCTGCAATCGTAAAGGGTGCAGGTTACAGACTGGGAAATGAGAAAATGAAGAATGTGAGCATTTATCTCTATACCGGAAACATGAGAGCGGGTCTCAAGGCAGCAGGATTCGAGGTGTTGACAGATAGCAAATATCTGACATCGGATGCGTATTTGCTTGAGGGAGACATCACCCTCAATGACAATGCTCACGTTGCAGTGAACCTCACGGACGGAGCAAAGTCATCCGGAACAGGTGCATCCAACACAACAACAGTCAAGAGCAATGCAAAGGTCGACGTTGCACACGGGTTCAACAAGAGCCTTGCAGGAACTTACAAGGTGACTGCATCCGGATTGAATCTCCGTGCGGGAGCAGGAACGGGAAAGTCAATCCTTGCGGTGATGAAAAACGGTGAGAAAGTCCAGTGCTATGGATATTATAACGATTGCAACGGTGTGAAATGGTTGTATGTGGTTTACAAGAACATCGTCGGATATGCGTCAAGCAAGTATTTGAGCAAATAGGAGGGAAAATCATGTTATACTATTTAGGCAAAGGAACAGAGTTCAAGAAAGAGGACTGCAAAGAGTACAAGACCATTGAGGGAGCAATGAAAGCAGCAGCAAAGGACGAGAGTTTTGTTGTGTGGGATGAAAATGGAAACCTCATCGGCTCACTCACGGACAATGTTCCGGAGGGAGCATTGCAGACAAATCCGGACGGCAGCGTCAACACATACGATGCAGACGGAAACAAGGTTGGAACAGTCGATGCAGAAACCGTTGAGAAAATGACAACATTTGAGAGCGACGAGGATGCAGCAGGGCAGCAGGAGGACGCAGAGGACGGGGGAACAGTCTCAAACGATGCAGAGACGACAAATCCTCCGTCTGAACCGGAAACGGGCGAGAATGGGGCAAATACAGAGCCACAGGACACAGAGGACGAGCCGGAGGACAAAGTCATCATCCCGCAGGGAAAAATGAAAGTGACGGTCATTTGCGACGGCTCACTCAATATCAGACGTTCCGCAGCGTGGGGCAATGAGAACATCTGCGGTCGTGCTATCAGAGGACAGTCATATTATGTGAAAGAGATTCATGTTGTGGACGGAAAGAAGATGGTCAGAACAATCGGAGACCTTTATCTCTCCGGAGAATCCGAGCATGTACAGTTTGAACAGTTATAAAAGCATACAGACAAAAAAGAGGACGGCATCCGGAAACGGGTGTCGTCCTTGTGTTATAATGGATTTATGAACGTGCTTGAATTTTGGCAATCAACGCATCCTGCAAAACTTTTGAATAGTTGATACCGTAATTTTCACATGCAGTATTGAGCCATGCAGGAATACTCAAAGTTTTCTTGACTGCCTTGTCATTGTACGCACGGGCGTATTCGTCGAGGTTGACACAAATCAAATTGACAAGTGCTGCATCCTCGTCCTTTTCAACTGCATCAAGAGGGGTCGGAGCGGGAAGAACATCACCATCACGCAAGGATGTGAATAAATACTGACCGCAAGCCTCTTGAGCCATTGCGAAAGCGTCCGCAAGGTTATCTCCGTAAGTTGCTAAATCATTGAGGTCGGGGAAAATAACTGAATATTTCCCGTCGCCCTCCGGATAAAAAACAGCAGGATAAATATAATTCATGATAACGCTCCTTTCTTTAATGGGTGGCAGGTCTCATTTGAGACCCGCCTGTTTGAGTATGGAGTTGACAACCCTTTGAGGAATGTCGCCTCGATGATTTGGGATTGTAACTTTTCCCGTTTTGGTTGGGTGTTTGTATTGGTGATGTGAACCTCTCACATCTACTAACTCCCATCCGTCATTGAGGACTATTTTTTCAATTTCTCGAAATCTCATTTGTATTGTTTCCTCCTTACAAGTATATAATAACACGTATTTTACGTAATGTCAATAAAAATATACGTAAAATACGTAAATAATAACAGAGATTTTCATACTACTAAATTGAACCTACCGACAGGCGCACTTGACTCCAGGTCATCTGAACAGCTTCTTGACCTTTTTAATGAGATCAACCATGATGGTCAGACAATACTTATGGTAACACATAGTACAAAGGCGGCAAGCAGGGCAAACAGAGTTCTGTTTATCAAGGATGGAGTTGTATTCCATCAGATATATAAAGCAAATATGACAGATGATATGATGTATACAAAAATATCAGATACGCTTACAGCGATTGCAACAGGGGGTGAGGGGCTTGAATAAATCATTTTTTCCTAAAATGGCTGTATCAAATATAAAGAAAAACAGCAAATTATATATTCCATATATTATAACAGCGGTGCTTACTGTAATGATGTTTTTTATGAATATTGTGCTGGTTACTAATAAAAATGTTGCTGCCATGAAGGGCGGCAGCAGTGTAGTAATGCTTCTTCAGGTTGCACTTGTGGTTTCATTTATATTTTCAGGAGTATTCTTATTTTATACTAACAGCTTTCTGATGAAAAGAAGAAAGAAGGAGATAGGACTTTATAATATTCTTGGTATGGAAAAGAAACATATTTCATATATTATGTTTTATGAGAATCTGTATATAGCATTTATTGCATTATCAGCAGGCATAGTTACAGGTATAGTGTTTGGTAGACTTATGTTTCTTGTGCTTATGAAGCTTATTAAGGCAGATAATATTCCAAAGTTTTTGATTTCAGGTAATGCGGTAACGGTTACAATCATATTCTTTACGTGTATATTTATAGCAACATTTGTTTATAATTTCACAAAGGTGCAGATGTCTAAGCCAATTGAGCTTCTTCACAGTGATGAAATAGGTGAAAAAGAACCTAAGACTAAGCTTATCATGACAATTCTTGGAATTGTGTGTCTTGGAGGCGGTTATTACTTTGCACTTACTGTTGAAAATGTTCTAAAGGCTGTATCATTTTTCTTTATAGCAGCTTTGTTTGTTGTAATCGGAACATATCTGCTATTTATGGCAGGAAGCATAGCATTTATAAAGCTTTTAAAGAAAAATAAAAAATTCTATTATAAAACAGGACATTTTACAGGCATATCAGGTATGTTGTACAGAATGAAGCAGAATGCGGTAGGTCTTGCCAATATATGTGTTTTATCAACAGTTGTTCTTGTTGCGGTGGCAACAACAGTATCACTGTATGCAGGAATGAAAGATTCGCTTGATACAGCATATCCATATGAACAGAATATTGTTGTTAAAGCAGTACAGGAGGACTCATTTGATAAAGTAAGAGGAAAGATACAGGAATATGTAGACAGGTATGGGGCAGATATAAAGAAAAGCCTTGAATACAAAGATATGGCTCTTATTGGCAGAATAGATGAACAAAATACATTTGTTACAGAAGGGGCAGGAACATATCTGTCTGGTGATGAAAATGCTTCAATGTGTACGGTTGTGGATGTTTCTGATTTCAATAATATGACAGGTAAAGAATATTCTATAGATTCTTCTGACAGTGTAATTCTTGTTACAAAGGAAGAAGTTGATGGTAATAAGGAATTTACAATAAATAAAAATGAGGAATACTTAAATTACAATGTCAGTGAAGTTATAAAAGACAGCAAGTATTTATCAGGTGAAATTGTTTCAATAGTGAAAAGTTATATACTTGTTGTTAAGGATATGAACGAGGTAAATAAAATCAGAAATACTATTTATGGAGATTCTAATGTAAGAAGTGGAATTGACTATAATATATTCTTTGATACAGACTTATCAGTTGAGGATAGCAAAAAATTAAGCCATGATATCGAATATATGGCTGTTTCAGAAGATGATGAAGATTGTTATATTATGTGTAATAACAGATATGACATATCAGAGGAATTAACACAGATGTATGGCGGCTTATTGTTTTTAGGCTGTTATGTCGGAGCATTGTTTATTATTGCAACAGTTCTTATAATATACTATAAGCAGATATCGGAGGGCTATGAGGACCGCAGGCGTTTTGAGATAATGATGAAGGTCGGAATGAGCCATGAAGAGGTAAGAAAAACAATAAAAAGCCAGATTCTCATGGTATTTTTTATACCAATTGTTGTAGCTGTAATTCATGTGGCAGTGGCTTTTAGAATTATAAAAAAGCTGCTTCTTATATTATCGCTTGGAAGCAGTACATCACTTTTTATATGGTGTACGATATTAACAGTATTGATGTTTTGCATAGTATATGCTTTAGTTTTTGTCATAACTGCAAGGTCGTATTATAATATTGTAAATGGAAAATAAATAACTGTTTTAAGGGCTTATATAAAGCTTCAATATTACATTTATATTCAAAAAACTATATCCTGATTTATAGTATTGGAATAGAATATGTGAATATTGGAGCTTTTTAAATTTTGTATATAATGGGTGAATTGTTTGAAAATTATGAGAACTTTGTTAAAAAAGTGTAATAAAAAGTAGAATTTTTATATTGACCATGTTATAATATTAACAATAAAAAGGATTAATATTGAAAAGAATCGGATGTGTAGGAAAATGTTTAATATATCATTATAATTTTTGTACATTTTTGATTTGCGTCGGGTGCTAAGCCGGAGTGACATATAGAACATTGCAGAATATATATAGTTCATTCGATATGTGAACGATTTACCGGTTGTACAAGTAATGAGAGACATATTTATAATTATTTTAATACACGGACATTCTGGATTGGAGTGCATTATGAGAATTGAAGAATTTTGCGATATGGAAAAGTTTGAAAGTATTATGAATAATTGGGCAAAGAGTACAGGGCTTGCAACAGTTGCAGTGGGAGCGGATGGTAAGTATATATCGGAGTGTTATAATTTTACGGATTTTTGTATTAAGTATACAAGAGGATGTCCGGAAGGCAGACAAAGATGTGAAAAGTGTGACAGAGAGGGAAAAGGTGTATATCATTGTCATGCAGGACTTATGGATTTTGGTATTCCTATTACATTATCTGATGGAACAGTTCTTGGAAGTATAATTGGTGGACAGGTGCTTCCTGAAAATCCTGATGAGGAGAAGTTCAGAAGCACGGCAAGAGAGCTTGGAATTAACGAAGATGCATATATTGAAGCATTAAAGAAGGTTAATGTAAGAACTAAGGATGAGATAGAGGCATCAGCAGTGCTCCTTGGAGATGTTATTAATATGTTTGTGCGTTCAAGTTATATTCAGAAGGCTAATGAAGCTTTATTATCTAAATTAAAAGCAGGAATTGCAGAGGCGGCAGAACAGATTGATGGAGCTGATGAGTGTACAAGACAGATTGAAGGCTTTAGTAATAAGCAGAGAATACTTTCACTTAACGCGTCAATAGAGGCAGCAAGGGCAGGAGATGCCGGAAGAGGCTTTGCTGTGGTTGCTTCAGAGGTACAGAAGTTAGCGGATAATATGACATCAGTAAGTAAGAATATCAAGACAAGACTTGAACAGTTAAGCAGTACAATACATGAGCTTAATCAGTGATTTTTTATAACATGGCTGTTTGTGTCAGAGCAGAACAAACAGCCATTGATGGCAGAAGAAAAACGCCTGTGCGGAATTTTTTTGTCTATTTGTAACAAGGCTGCTCAGAAAAGAGGGTTAATATGATGAAGCTTGATGATTTTGTTGGTATGATGACAGGACATTTTGATAATAAGGAGCAGTTTGACATGATGTGTAAAGCGGGCAGGATATATCCTTATGCGGAACATGTAAATACCATTTGTAATGATAAGATAAACAATCTTCCCTCAGATTTTAATGGTAAGTTTGTTGTTGAAGAAAGTTATTATGAAACTAATGGAAAACGTCATGCATCACCACATCTTTTCCTTATTGAAGAATGTGAGAATGGAATTTTGCTTTCATCTTACGAAATTCCAAAAGGAGAAGATAAAAATACATTTTCATACGAGTCCATGAAAAATGTTGATTATAGCGAATTGAATAAATCTGAAAAGTTTACACCGGCGCTGTATCACGAAAAGGAGGGCGTTTGGGAAGGAGGAAGCACAAGCAGGTTTTCTCCGGTTATGATATTTAAACTTTGGGAAAAATTTTCAGACAGTCATTTAGAAGTATCTGAAAGCATGGAAGTTAATGGAAAGAGGACATTTGGATATGATGATCCAATCATTTATAAGAGAGTATAATCAGAGAAATCAGCAAAGATGTTGATTGGAACAATGGGAGTTACGTTTATAAGGATGTATGGTCAGGAAAATATACCCTGCCCCATGTACTGACATTTTAACAAATAAAAAATATTGTAAAAAGGCATAATTTAAAAGTGAAAAAAAGTGTTGACAAGTGAATATATTAATGGTATTATAATCAAGCGTTGTGAGCGTGCAACGTTGTACAGGTTAATAACTAAGATTGATGTGTAGTTATAAGTTAAATACGATATAACAGGTACGTGTATCATAGTTAATTAAGTACATACGCAGTCGTGGCGGAATTGGCATACGCGCTAGACTAAGGATCTAGTGAGCATTGCGCTCGTGCGGGTTCAAGTCCCGCCGACTGCACTGGGTTAAAGCTGTTGCTTTATGAGTTTTCATAGAGCAGCAGCTTTTTTGTTATATAAAGATATTGGCTAATTCATAATGTATTTTTATAATATTGTAAGACTATGATAACTGCCATGATGTCAAAAAGCAATTCACTTCATAATCCATTCTGAGAAATTATTATTACAGATATGGCGTTGATGACAAATATTATCAGAACATGCCTATATTGTCTAAAAAATAACCTACTTTGTTTAAAATATAACTAAATTGCATTGTTATACATTAATGTGTTAAAATGTTTCGGCAGTACTACATTTAGAAAATAATGTTTTGTAATTGTATTTTTTTATGGAAAATTAATAGAAAATGGGAGAGTGAAAAGTGAGCAGATTAACTATTATTACAGAAGATAAGAAACAGCTTACGATGGAATCGTTATATACGGATCTTGAAAGAAGAATTACAGCAAGTCCTCCCGGACTGTGTCCAGTTGATCTTACGGGCTCATTTGTTAAGATGTGTCTTGCACAGTCATGTGGCAAATGTGTTCCATGCCGAATCGGACTTAACCAGATATCACAGATGTTTGATAAGGTGCTTAATGGAGAAGCTACGCTTGAAACTGTAGAGGTTATAAGAACAACGGCTGAGGGAATATATGCATCTGCTGATTGTGCTGTGGGCTATGAGGCGGCAGCAATGGTACTTAAGTGTCTTGATGGATGTATGGATGATTTTATATCACATATTAATGATAACAGATGTACATGTAACAGTAACCAGCCGGTGCCTTGCGTGAATCTGTGTCCTGCAGGAGTTGATATTCCGGGATATATAGCACTTGTGAAGGAAAAAAGATATGCTGATGCGGTAAGACTTATCAGAAAAGATAATCCTATGCCATCTGTATGTGCATTTATATGTGAACATCCATGTGAAAACAGATGTAAGAGAACCATGATAGATGCACCTGTCAATATACGTGGACTTAAGAGAATGGCAGTGGATAATGCAGGTATTGTGCCAATTCCTGAATGTGCAGAAAGTACGGGCAGGAAAGTCGCTGTTATAGGTGGTGGCCCGGGTGGACTTAGTGCAGCTTATTATCTTTCACTTATGGGACATAAAGTTACAGTATTTGAACAAAGAAAGAAGCTCGGTGGAATGTTAAGATATGGCATTCCTAATTATCGTCTTGAAAGAAAGACTCTTGATAAGGATATAGAAGCTATATTATCAGCAGGGGTTGAGGTTAAGACAAATATAAGTGTAGGAACGGATATTTCCCTTAAGGAGCTTAAAGAAGATTTTGATGCGTTATATATTTCAATTGGTGCCCATACTGATAAAAAGATAGGTCTTGAAAATGAAGAGATTGCCAATGGAGTTATTTCAGCAGTGGAGATGCTTCGTGCAATTGGTGATGATGATATGCCTGATTATACTGGGAAGAGGGTTGTTGTTGTCGGTGGCGGAAATGTTGCAATGGACGTTGCAAGGTCATCTATGAGACTTGGAGCAGAGTCGGTTAATATCGTATATAGAAGACGTAAAGCGGATATGACTGCGTTAAAAAGCGAGATAGAAGGTGCAGAAGCAGAAGGCTGCTGCGTTGTAGAGCTTATGTCGCCTAAAAGAATAGAAATGGACGACAATAATAATGTCAAAGGCTTATGGGTGCAGCCACAGATGATAAGCAAGGTTAAACGGGGAAGACCAGCGCCTGTTAATGCGTTGACAGATGAAAAACTTATCGAATGCGATATGATAATTGTAGCTGTGGGACAGGGAATTGAATCAAGAGCGTTTGAAGAATTTGGAGTAAAGATTACACATGGTGCGATTGAGGCATTAGATTCAAGTGAGATAAAGGATTTCAAGGGGATATTTGCAGGTGGAGACTGCGTAACTGGACCTGCTACTGTTATAAGGGCGATTGCAGCAGGTAAGGTTGCAGCAGCTAATATTGATGAATATCTTGGATATAACCATGAGATAACCTGCGATGTTAAGATACCTGTTGCAGGCTTTGAGGATAAAGTGCCTTGTGGACGTGTTGAGCTTCTTGAGAGAGATGCCAATGAACGAAAGAAGGATTTTGAACCAGTAGAGCTTGGAATGAGCTGTCAGGAAGGATGTCAGGAAGCTTCAAGATGTTTAAGATGTGATCATTTTGGATTTGGCGCATTCAGAGGAGGAAGAGTAGAAAAATGGTAAATTTGACAATTAATGGAAAAAATATTCAGGTTGAAGAAGTAACAACAATTCTTGAAGCCGCCAGGGTTGCCGGATTTGAGATACCGACTCTTTGTTTCCTTAAAGATATTAATGAGATTGGTGCCTGCCGTGTGTGTGTGGTAGAAGTTGAAGGCGAGGACAGATGCGTAACAGCATGTAATAATACTGTAAAAGAGGGTATGGTAGTCCATACTAACAGCAGAAAGGCAAGAACGACCAGAAAGACTAATGTAAAGCTCATATTATCGCAGCATGATTACAGATGTGCATCGTGTGTAAGAGGCGGTAACTGTACATTACAGACTCTTGCTAATGACCTTAATATATCGGATATGCCATATGAGATAAAACCTGAAAAGTATGAGTTTGAAAAGACATTTCCAATGATAAGGGAAAGTGAGAAGTGCATAAAATGTATGCGTTGTGTGCAGATATGTGATAAGGTGCAGAAAATGCATATATGGGATGTTGTCAATACAGGTGCAAGAACAACAGTCAATGTATCAGATGGCAGAATGTTATCAGAAACGGATTGTGCATTATGTGGACAGTGTATTACTCATTGTCCGGTCGGAGCACTTCGTGAACGTGACGATGTAGGAATTGCACTTGATGCTCTGGAAAATGATGAGATTATAACAGTTGTCCAGATTGCGCCCGCTGTAAGAACGGCGTGGGGAGAAAACTTTGGCCTTTCCAAGGAATTTGCGACAGCTAAAAGACTTGTTGGCGGACTTAAAAAGATTGGTTTTGATTATGTATTTGATACAGTATTTTCAGCAGACCTTACCATTATGGAAGAAGGAAGTGAGCTGCTTAGAAGAATACCTGAGATAAAAAAGACTAAAAAGCCTATGTTTACATCATGCTGTCCGGGCTGGGTAAGATTTGTTAGAAGCCAGTATCCTGACATGGAGGCACAGTTATCAACTGCCAAATCACCGCAGCAGATGTTTGGTGCTATAACAAAATCATATTATGCAGATATGCTTGGAGTACATCCTGATAAGATATTCTGTATATCAATTATGCCATGTGTTGCAAAGAAAAACGAGATGACATGGGATGGCGGCAGGGATGTCGATGTTGTATTGACAACAAGAGAACTTCAAAGATTATTCAGGGCATACTATATTAATCCTGAAAATCTTGAAGAGAATGAGTTTGATTCTCCATTAGGAGCAGGTACGGGCGCCGGTGTAATCTTTGGAGTGACGGGCGGTGTTATGGAAGCAGCACTTAGAAGTGCATATTATCTTGTAACAAAGACTAACCCTGACCCTGATGCATTCAGGTCTGTGCGTGGAATGGATGGCTGGAAAGAAGCTGAATTTGACCTTGCTGGAACACCTGTAAGAGTTGCTGTTGCAAGTGGTCTTGGTAATACAAGACGGCTGATTGAGGCTATAAATGATGGAAGTGTATCATATGATTTTGTAGAGATAATGGCATGTCCGGGTGGTTGTATTAATGGTGGAGGACAGCCTGTACACGAAGATTTTTCATGTATAGATGAAAGAGCAGATGTGTTATATGGACTTGATAAACATAATAATATAAGATATTCACACGAAAATCCTGAGATAATTAAGTGCTATGAAGAATATCTTGGAAAACCTTTGTCAGAAAAGGCACACAGACTGCTTCATGTACATCACTGTAATTAAAGATATTATATTTATCTGCCTGATAAATATTTTTTTGGGGGTAAGTAAGTTCTGAAACCGGATTTTGATAAGTAAGTTCTGAAACTTGACATAAGCCGGTAAAAAATATATATTTATTGAAATAGGTGTTGTTTTTGTGTGTTATGCAGAACAATAATTAGCATATGGCAATAAACAGATTAATCAGTATTTACATCACGTAGTTTTTATTGCAAGTTGGAGGTTTAATGCGATATATACAAATAGAAGAAGCAGAAGCCGGAATGATTATTGCAAAACCGGTATTTGATGGCGGTGAAAGGATACTGCTCGGAGTAAACAGTGTTCTTACGCAGGAATATCTTAATAGTCTCATACGTCGTGGTCTGCCGGGAATATATATTAAAGATGAATGGTCAGAGAATATTGAGATAGAAGATGTAATATCGGGAAAGCTTCGTAATGAAGGAATTAATGCACTTAAGAATAATGATATTGATGGAACTCTGAATGTTGCAAAAAAGATAGTTGATGAGATATTGTCGAGTTCGGTTATAAGTCTTGATATGCTGGATCTTAAGTCGTATGACGGATACACGTATCAACATTCAGTTAATGTTGCGGTAGTGTCATGTCTTATAGGGCTTAAGATGGGATTTTCAAAGCAGCAGCTTGAAGAGGTCTCTATGGCAGCTATTCTGCATGATATTGGAAAGATACTGATATCACAGGATATAATCAATAAGCCGGGAAGACTTACGAAGGAAGAATTCGAACTGGTTAAAAAACACAGTGAATATGGTTATGAGATTGTTAAAAACCGTATGGATATATCGGCAAAGGTTAAGTCGGCTATACTTATGCATCATGAGAATGAAGATGGAAGCGGATATCCTAATGGATATAAGGGGGATAAGATACATGTGTATGCCAGGATAATACATGTTGCAGATGTATTTGATGCATTAACCTCTAAAAGACCATATAAGCCATCTTATGCAAGATATGAGGCAGCAGAGTACTTGATGGGCGGTTGTGGCAGAATGTTTAATTATGAAGTTGTTAATGCATTTATGAGTGCTGTTCCAATATATCCTAAGGGAGTATGTGTATCGTTATCAGATGAACGAAGGGCAGTAGTTGCCAAGAATACAGACAATATGTTAAGACCTGTAGTGCTGCTTGATAATAAAGAAGAAATTGACCTTAGTGATTTATCGCACAATCGTAATCTGACGATTGTACCGGAAGAGAAGAATATAGAGCTTAAGTAATATAAAGATAATACAACAATTTAATCAGAATGAGAGTATGCAGATAGTTCTGTATATATTTTCATTCTGATTTTTTTATGTTAAAATAATAATAGTTTAATGAGGTAACGGGGGATAGCAGATGTATAATATATTAATTGTCGATGATGAGAAAATAGAACGTAACGGAATAAGACTTTTATTAAAAAGGATGGGCGCTGATTTTAATATAGCAGAGGCATCTAATGGTAAAGAAGCATTGGATTATATTAATGCAAAGAAGGACTCGCAGGATGCACCAGATATATTGCTGACAGATGTTAAGATGCCGTTTATGGATGGAATAGAGCTTATTAAGGAAGTAAGAAATAATAATATCCATACGAAAAATATTATATTCAGCGGATATAATGAATTTGAATATGCCAAGCTCGCAGTAAGGCTGGGGGTAGTTGATTATATCTTAAAGCCGGTAGATCCGAAAGAATTTGAAAATGTAATTAAAAGGGTTACATGTGAGCTTGATAGTGAAAACATGGAAAAACTTACCCAGAGCAGAAGAGATGATTTTATAAAAGAATATCTATTATATAGTATGATTAATGGCAGAAATATTAATGCTGCAAAGGAGCTTGCAGGTGAAGAAAATTATAATCAGCAATATTCAGATATTGGAATTAACGGATATGACAGACTTATTCTCATTGAATTTAATGGCGATTTTTTTGGAAAAGAGGTTGTAGATTTCGCAGATGATATTCTTAAAAATATATGTGGTTCAGAGGATGTCCAATATCTTAATCTTAACCAGCAGCAGGCGGTTGTATTTATACGTGAGAAAGCAAATGACGTATATGAGATAGCAAAAGGTATCCATGAAGTGGTCTTTGAACAATTCGGACATAGATGCTATATTGCCATATCGGAGAAGCTTGATAATTATAATAGTCTTACAGAGACAATGGATTATCTTGAACAGCTTATGGAAAATAAATTCTATTATCCGGAGGTATATATATACACAGGACAAAAGGATAAGACTGAGTCGCAGCTTATTAATATTGATGATGATACGCTTATGAAACAGATGAAGCAGGATATCAGAATGAAGGATATTAAGAGCCTGAGGGAACATTTTGAAAGACTGGGTAAAAAATATCAGAACCAGTCGTATTTTTCGCATATATATACCAAATTCATATTTTCAAATCTTTTAAAGCTGTTCTATGAAAGCATACCTGACAGTGATGAGGAGCAGTTTAATAAGGAGATAGAAAAACTTTATAATTCAGAAGATTTAAAGACAATAATACATATAGTCTCATCCTATATTGATAAGCTTGAAAATGTATTTGGAAAGAATCCTGTAATGGCACATAGGGAGATTGAAACCGTAAAACAATATATTTATACACATTATGGTGAAGAGATAGGAGTAGACCAGCTTGCAGATATTGTATATCTTACTCCGAGCTATCTTAGTGCATTGTTTAAAAAGGAGACGGGTCAGAACCTTAGTAAATTTATTAAGCAGTACAGGATGGAAAAGGCTAAAGATATGTTAGAGAATACTAACAAAAAGATTGTAACAATAAGCAGTGAAACCGGATATGCCAATGTATCTTATTTTTGTCAGAGCTTTAGGGAATATTTTGGAATAAGTCCACAGAAATTCAGGGACACTGGCAATGATATACAATGAGGTATAAAATGAGAATTAATAATATAAAATTAAGATATAAGCTTGCAATTATCTATCTTATTACCGGATTTCTTCCAATCGTTATATTATTTTCATTTTCATATGTACAGATGAAAAAGATATTAACTGACAGGGATGCTAAGAGTGTACAGAGTTATCTTAACCAGTCAGTTGAAAGTATAGACGGACAGATTCAGATTTATAATAATCTTTCTAATTATCTTTCGTTTAATGAGACGATATCTAAGATTGTAAGCTATGATTATGACAGCGAATATGATATGTATATGCAATTTGCACAGACATTTGACCCGATGGTATCATCCTTAAAATGTTTTCACAATGATATTAATCAGGTTACAATATATACTGACAATGTAGTAAAACATGATAATACGATAGCACCTATATCAGATATTTCGGATAAGAAATGGTATGCTGCGGCATATGGAAGCATAGATGTTAAATGGTTTGCGGATGCAGCTGATAAGGAGCTGTTTTCAGCAAGGAGGATGCCAACCTTTTATAATGATAAACTGATAGGAATAATGTATATAAATGTTGATTATGATAATGTATTCTCGGTATTTAAGGAAAATAAATCTGATAATTATGGAATCATTATTGTGGATGGTAATGGCAATGAAGTATTTTCATATAATGGATTTTCGGATAAATATAAGGATTGTGAGTTAGATACACAAGGACTTATAAGCATAAGTGATGATGGAAGCTGGGACAATGATATTTTAAAGGATAAGAAAAGCGGATATTCAATTGTCAGAAAAGTTCTGGCATCTACCGGCTGGATGGCATATGTATATGAACCGGCAAGTCAGGCCATGCATTCAACACAGCCGATATTTATGATGTTTATTGTTGCAAGTGTAATAGCCGTAATAGCTTCAATAATGTCTATTGTATTTACGTCGAAGTTTGTGACCGGAAGAATTAAAAGACTGGAAGATAATATGCATGAGGTTGAGAAAGGTAACTTTGATATTACTGTTACAAGTGATGATAAGGATGAGATTGGTGAACTTATACATGGCTTTGGTGATATGGTTACAAAAATTAACAATCTGATAACACAGGTGTATCAGGGCAGGATTAATCAGAAAGAATATGAGATGAGAGCTTTAAGGGCACAGATTAATCCTCATTTCCTATACAATTCACTTTCACTTATTAACTGGAAGGCTATTGAATATGAGCAGCAGGACATAAGTGATATTACGCTTGCGTTGTCCAATTATTACAGGACTTCTCTTAATAAAGGTAAGAATACGTTAAGCGTCCGTATGGAGTTGATGAATATGACATCGTATCTTGATATTCAGAAAGTAATGCATGATAATTCATTTGATGTTGTTGTAGATGTCAGTGAAAAGATATATGATTATGAAACTCTTAATCTTATATTACAGCCTCTTGTGGAAAATGCAATCGACCACGGTATAGATTTGAAGACGGATGGAAGAGGCATAATTACAATAAAGGGTGATTTTAGGCAGGAGGATGACAGAGAACAATTTATTGTAATTACAGTAAGTGATAATGGCATAGGAATGTCACAGGAAGAAGCGGATAAGATACTTACGGTTAATTCCGGCGGATATGGAGCAAGAAATGTCAATGAAAGAATTAAACTGTATTATGGTGAGGAATATAGCATGAAGATATATAGTGAGGTTGGCAGAGGAACGGAGGTTGTGATACGTTTTCCGGCTAAAAAATATATAAATGATTAGTGTGATAATCAATGTATTTTTAATGAGGATATGTAATCTAAGAATAATTTACCGCATGGAGGTATATAGCATGCCGGATTATAAAGCAGTTCTATGTCGGAGTCTATAATAAAGTCGGATATCGTTTTGCATATAATGTTTTTTTCAAAATTTTTGATGGTGGATTTTGGTACAATTCCTATTCCTATTTTATTTGCTACAAACTGTGCCGTAGTTCTTGCATCATCATTGATACATACAAAATGATATAAAATATCCATCTTTTTAAACATTGAAGTAATAATTCTTTCCCATCGTCTGTAGGTTATAAGCGGAAATGCAGCGAGTTCGTTTAGTGTAACGGGCTCGCTGTTATTAAAAAATGAGCGGTCACCTATAGCTACAACAGGCTCATTTATTAAAGATATTGATTTATAGGTGTCATTGGTGTAAGGGGTGCGTAATATTGCAAAATGAATAGAGCAATCGCTTAATTTCTTTAATAATTTGTATGTATCAGCTTCATATATTTCATAGGATATATTGGGATATCTCGTTGAAAAATCGCTAATCCATTTTATTCCATAAGAAGATACGACAGATGATACTATTCCTATTCTTATTATTCCCTGCTCTTTATTTGAAAATGATAATAATTCTTCTTTCATAAGCTTAGACATATCAAGAATGTCTGTGGCTTTCTGATATAAAAGCCTGCCTTCATCAGTAAGGTGTATTGAGCGGGAGCCTCTTTCAAACAGTGTACATTTTAGCTCTTCTTCAAGCAGTTTCATCTGACAGCTAAGAGGTGGCTGCGACATAAAAAGCTTCTTGGCTGCGGCTGATATGCTGCCTTCCTGAACTATTGTTGTAAAATAATATAATTGTTTAAGCTCCATAAAATTATTCCATCCTTTTATTCTATCATTTTGTTCTATTCTTCTATTCTATCCGAATATATATTCTTAATATAAATACATACAACGTATTATACATAATATATATATTTTTTATTAAATCCATATCATTATAATATGGTTAAAGACAGATTACAACAGGTTGTTTATGAGCTGGCTTATACTGCCGTAAAGAGAATGTTGTATAATTGAAAAGTGAAAAAGTGTGTCATGCATAATTTAAAGGCATAATTGACAAGTGAAAAATAGGCATAATTTAAAAGTGAAAAAAAGTGTGGCATAATTTAAAAGTGAAAAAAGTGTTGACAAGTGAATATATTAATGGTATTATAATCAAGCGTTGTGAGC
>ERZ780148.179-NODE-179-length-55133-cov-141.261375_pt1 | contig 55133 bp, 72 predicted proteins | sample MGYA00510984_ERZ780148 | MGnify/ENA primary metagenome ERZ780148 (study PRJEB29588, sample SAMEA2160902) | human gut metagenome | biome: human gut; feature: human-associated habitat; material: faeces | place: Denmark | collected 2008/2010 ...
TCAGGTAAGTCTTTTTTAAGCGCTGATAAGAATAGACCTGCATCAGCTGCGGCTTGAACTGCTCCGGTGTTTATAATGCTACCACCGTCATCACCGGTTAGCGAATCGGATAGCTCCACCATTGCTGTGGCGAACTCCTTCGCATCGTCGGAAAAATTACTTAAGTCTTGATTTGTACTAAACAATCCCAAAATAGCACCAGGATCAGGCGGTAAACTAGCTTTCAGGGCAGCAAATAATTCACCCATTTTGACCACATTGCCTACGGCTTGAGTATCGATTTTATTCTCCCCAGTCACCGCTTTGGACATTGCAGCCATACCTTCACCAAACTGCTGAACCTGCGTTCCGAAACTGCCCAGATCTTTATTGGTAGTAAACAGCCCTAAAATTTTACCAGGATCTTCTGGTAAGTTCTGTTTGAGTGCTATTAATAACTCACCCACTTGCACAACGTTTTCTATAGCGTCACTATTTATAGCGCCTTTAGTTGATATTTTCTTTGAGAATCCGATAATACCGTCAGCAAATGTATTCAACTCTGTTGAAAACTTCTCTAAAGACGATTCGTCAGACCCAGATATAAAATTACTTATACTATCATTGAGACCAGCTCCAGATAAAGTACCTATAATATTAATTAGATCTTCAGCACCACTTAACGAGTCTCCTTTTATCTTCGATACTGATTCTATAAATGGCTGAATATTTTGCATAAAGGTTGCAATATCTGCTCCCATTTCAGGCAGCGTAGATGTTACACCAGCACCAAACCCGCCAATAATGCTACCGAAGAAATTGCCCAAACCGTATCCGATCTTTTCAAGAACCCGAATTCCACCGTCTAAAAATTTCTCAGCATCGGGGATCAGATCGATAAGACTTGCGATAGTAACTAACACTCCAGCGGTAAGGGCTAATACGCCAATCAACTTTGCTGCACCGATAGCTGCTCCAGGAGCCACAACTCCAACCTTACTTAATATTAAACATGCTCCAGATATAGATAGTAACATTGCTGACAAAGCGGCAGCATTTACAATTGTTGATTTAGCAGATAGATTTCCCATTAAATACAGGATACCCGCTAAACTAGCCATAACGGCCAACATTACACCAATGCCTATTAGAGCACTTGTTGCTATTTGTCCAGCTTTTCCGATTAAGATCATTGTTCCAGACATTGCTAACATAAGAATAGATAGCGAAGCCACTGCGCCCAGTGCATCTTTAATTGGAAGTTGTGCTATTATAACTATTACCCCTGTTAGCACTCCAATCGCAACGGTTAACACTATAAGCGAACCCATTGCACTAGATGCTGCGCCAGCAACTTTTATCATACCTGTGAATATCAACATTAAGATACCAAGTGCACCGACAGCTCCAGTTAATTTAGAAGGCTCAATAAATGACAGTGCGACAACTGCGGCTGCCATAACACCAATTGCTACTGTCATAGCTATTAAATTACCTTTACAATCTTTTGCATTTGCAGTAGCTTTAATCATTTCAGACATAATAAAGGACAGGACACCAATTGCAATCATCCCTGGAATCATATCTTTAAATTTGATAAAGCTGAGCAATAATGCAATGCCGGCCAGAATTCCAATTGCCAGTGACATAGCCAGCAATGTAGCTGCGATTTTCGGAGCTTCTCTTCCCGCTAATTTACTAATTGCAGTCAGCTCTAGAATAATTAATCCAAATGCTGCTATGACAGCTTGTCCTTTTACAATATCTTTAATCGGCATATCAGCGAATATTTTTATTGTAAAAGCCATTATTGCAATTGCAATTGCAATTTTCATCAATACGCCGCCTAAATCACCATACACAAATCCGCTTTTTCTGGTGATAGCGGCTAGTAATGCTAGGATTCCAGTAAACCCTAATATTGCCAATTCACCTTTCGCAATCGCTGCAACGTCCATTTTACCGAGTCTTTTTATGACTAGTGTAAGTATAAACATCGCTATGGAGATTTTAATAAGTGTACCACCTAATGCATCAATATTCTTTCCAGCAATACGAGTAAACGCCATCAGTGTCGTAATAATTATGGAAAGTCCTGTTATAGCTAAGAATCCTTGATCTAAGGTGTCTGCATTCATGTTGCCGAGCATTTTCAATGTAATACCCATTAAAAGAAGTGCTACTCCAATCTTCTGCAACACACGTCCAATGGCATTTATGTCTTTTTCATCCGCTGTCTTAAGAACCAATTTCATCACAGCAATAAAACTTGCCAAAGCTACTAGCATCATGATTAACGCATCAATTCCTCTGTCTAGTGCTCCTTGTTTTATGTTACCTACCATTTTGACAGTAACACCTAGCAAGATAATTGCGGCTGCTATACTTAATAAGGTTGTTCCTAGTCCTGAAATTTTAAGTCCGTTTCTATTGATACTAAATGCCGCTTTTGACATTCTATCGATGGCATATGCTATACCGACTAAAATTCCAGCAACGACAAACAATGCGACTCCTGCTTTTATCAGTTCGTGTACATCGATATAACTTAAAACGACAATAACTCCAACAAGAATTACAATGGCTTTTGCAATTTCCACCAAAGCTTTTGCTTTCACGCTAAAAGCAAAAGAGCGTAAAACTTTGGCGGTTGCTTTGAGGTTATTATTGATGTTTTTCGCACAGGTGTCAATCAGTGCTCCTGCACTACTCAAAACTTTGCCTAAACCTTTCAACGGAGCGCCAAATGTATTGGTGATGTTCTCGATGAGATCATAAGTCTTTTTACCAATATACAGGACACCAGCACTGATTAAGCCAGCATAAATTTTTGCCCAATCAATATTATTAACAAAGTTAACGATTGATTTACCTAAATCCTTAAAAAAGTTTACGATCTTATCCTTGAACGCAACTAAACCGTTGTAGAGCCCCTCCATGGCATTTACGCCAATTTCATATAGTTTTCTAGATGGCGAATGTATGTCTAATACGTTTTTAATTGCTTCTAATATAGAATTACCGATATTAATTAAAACATTGAGTATGGTAGATGCCTTACTCTCTAAACCCTCTTTGAGTCCTTCTATTGCATCCTCGCCAACTTTTCGCAAATTGGGGAATTTACCATTCGCCCAATCAACTATCGCGTTTTTTAATTCAACTAAAACATCTGATACTTTCTTTAACGCTTTAGTTAATAAATTGTTTTCAAATATCCAATCATGGAAAGCTGTTATGGTTCTACCAATTGAGCCTGTTACCGATAGAATATCAATGTCTGCAAGACCTAAAACGTCACGCAACAACATGAAAGCTCGACTTAGTCCACTACCAGCAATTGTCGTAAAGATATGAACAATAGAAAATAATCCCTGAAACGTATCCTTTAAATTTGCAATATCTTCGTCAGTAAGTTTAACTAACTCAGAGAACGAGTGTACAGTTTCAAGTATAGTATATAAACCAGAAGATGCACCTTCATCAGTAAAGGTTGCCCACCATGCTTCTCTGATAGATTGAAAGCCTCGTATAAGGCTACCTATTGTGTTATTAAGCGATTCGAGCATTAATTCTCGTCCGCTTTTTTTACTCATACTTTCAATGAGTTCGTTTAATGAGCTACCTGATGTTTCAGCTTGCTTCGATAACTCCTTAATTTTTTTAATTTCATCATCGGTATATCCGATACTCTTTAATTGTGCTTTAGACAAATCGTCTAGCGTCAACCGATGCTTGTCGACTGTCAAATTAACTAGCTTCTGAACCTGATTATAATCATAACCAGCTTTGGTAAGTAATTTGATACGATCCGGTGTATTCTTATAATCACCACGCCAAACCTTATCAACTACCTTTTGAAAATATTCAAGCTTATCGGCCATTTTTTCGGTGGATTTTCCAGATTTTTCACTTTCCTCCGAAAATTTCTTCAATGTATCTGTTATCAGATCTGTGGATAACTTTCCGTTTGAAAATGCCTTTGCTAACGTTTTCTCTTTTTGCAGGACTTTGTCAACATTTACTCCACTTTCTTTAGCGGTTTCTTTTAACTTCTTTTTGAAATCGTCTGTTGAAATTCCAGCTTTTTTTAACTGTTTATAGAATTTATCCCACTTACTATCATCGCCGCCAAGCGCTCCTTCTAGAATATTATTCCTTCTATCAGCAACTTTCTGGATGATATTGCCCATAAAGTCGGATATCCCAGTCAAAAGTTTTTTAGCCTGACCGAAGTCACCGATGATTAATTCCCATGTTTTAGTCCAACCAGACTGTACAGCTTCACGAAGTGTGTCCCATAACTGAGTAAATGTTTTCACTTCTGTTGCTGCGCTAACAGCAGTTTTCGCCAGATCCGCGATTTCTTTTGCCTGTTTCTTGCTATAACCTTGCTTTATTAAATCTGCTTCGTCATATGCACCAGAAATCTGCGACAACGTTTCAGTAAGAACTTCAGTGGTCAACCATCCCTCTTTTGTAAGAGATTCTCTGAATGACCCATATTTCTTCACAATATCAGTTGCGCCTTTTCCTAAGTGATCTGCTGTACGCATCAATGCTTTCTGGAATATCTCGCCACCCATACCGGCATTTACGACAGAATTCCAGTCTTGCAACTGAACTTTGCCCGCCGCTAATGCCTGAGAAAGCTGATACATTGCTGTTGATGCTTGTTGTGATGTTGACCCAGATATGGCTGCTAAATTAGCAATACCTTTGATCGAGGATACAGATGTTTTTAAATCGACACCAGCCGCTGTAAACGTGCCGATGTTTTTTGTCATCTGTGTAAAGTTATAGATGGTCTGGTCAGCATATTTATTTAATTCGGCTAATGCTTTATTAACATCGTTTAGCGTAGAACCCTTACTTTTCGTGTTTGCTAAAATGGTCTGAATTGAATTGATCTGCGTTTCGTATTCCTGAAATCCGCTTTTAATAGGATCGATCGTCAAAGCTGCGACTATCCTTTTACCAGAGTTTACTGCTGTATTAGTCAAATTTGTTATCGCAGCTACACCTACCACACCAAGGTTGGAAAATTTAGCATTTAAAGATCCTAACGATGCGTTTATGCCGGAAAGATCAACGCTTTTAGCCATTTGGTCGATTTTGTTGAAACCTTTTTCGGCTCCTTCAAAATTCAACTTATTTTTTAGTTTATCTAATGTAGACAGAGTAGTTTTTGCATTACTTTCGAACTGTTTATTGTCAAATTTCATCTCGACTACTCTGTTGTCTACAGTTGTGCTCATGACTCGATTACCTCCTTCCATGCCTCATCTGCAATTCTGTCGAAGATGGGCTGAATGGCAGGATTGATATAATCTCTGCCCTGCACATATCCGCCAGTACCAGTTGCGTGTCCATACTGCAAAATAATAGCGATTGGGATTCCATTTTGAATGTTGCTGTTTTTAAAAACAATACTAATCGCTCCGTTCTTTCGAACGATTTCATATTCCCATGAGTTTGCAGTCACTCCTGTATCAACAGGGGTAGTAGCCGCAAGTGCGGCCACCCCTTCCCGTCCATATTTATCGAGCGTTCCTAGGTGAACAGAGTTTTTCGCTCTTTCTAGGAATCGAGTTAGATTTGAGAAGTCTCCTTTTTGCACAAAGGTAATCATCACTAATCATCCTCTCGTATTTAGCCGTTTCCTACGAGCCGCATTCAAACTTGCATTACGTCGCATGATACTACTTTTACTCATCTTCTTAGGAGGCTGATTCTTGATATTACACACTTTAATTAACGTAAGTAAACGATTGAGATGCCATTTCTGGCATTCAAACGGAATATTCAATGCTATTAGCCAGTAATATACAAGCTCTGCCGTTATAATCTCTCTTCCCAATGAGCCTTTCGGTTCTTCTTTTGAAAACGTGGTTGCAGTCATTGGTGCCCAAATGTATTTGTGGATTGCTTCAATGTTATCTGCACTGAGATTTTTATAAACATTAGGATCAACGTTTTTTGTTAGTGTCATGCATCTAATATAATCAAGAGTCTCCTCTTCTGTTTTATCGGTACTAGAAAGAAACGGTTTTTCCCACTTACTTTCCCATTTTGAAAGGGAGACGAGAGAATGCTCCAACAAAAGAGTCTGCTCTTTCGAGTACACGAATTCTTGTGTTCTATCATCCCAGAATTCACCAGCTTCAATAAGGAGTTTTAGCACTGTTCCCGCCTCCCGCTATACTCAAGAATTAAGTTCTACCAAACTCTGTCTAGCAGCTTCTTTGGCCATGTCAGCCGGAACAACGCCATTAACAAAGGCCGAAGCGGCATCTGCATCGCTTGCAAGCTCCATAAACAAGATAGAATACGCTTCCGTCTGAGAAAACGCATTAGAAATTTCTTCAGATTTTTTGAACCGCTTGCCATCCTGAGATTTCTCGCCATATGCCTTCAGGATCAGTTCCTTAAAGATTTTAATGATTGCCGTGGCATCCTGAGCCTTAACGATCCGGGAAATCATGTCTGCCAAACCGCCAGCGGTACTAAGCTCCATTTCCATGATCTCAGCTTTGGTCAGATTGAAGTAAAAATCTTCGGTACGTTCTACGCCGTTATAATCGGTGTAGGTGATAGTCTTCTTAATCATAGTTTTCTCCTTTCATACAATAAAATAGAGAGCCGCCAGCTTACCTGAATACGGCTCTCCGATACATTAAATTTCCATTTTGACTTGATGCACTTAAGAAGCGGTCATCAAAGTCTTGATCTCGTCAGGCAGCGGCAGACGAGGATCGGTGCCATCGTTGCCACCCTGAGTGGTCGGGTCTTTACCATAAAGAATCGCTTCAAGCGCTGCCAGTTTATCTTTATCAGCTTTAGTGCTGTCGATTGTCAGGCGGGCCGTAGGCTTGTGGCCGGTCACATTAACCGGAGTGGTGCTAATTTCCCAAGAGAACGTGATCGCTTCTGGGGAATCGTTGATAGTATTGAACGCACTTTCAGAAGGCGCTGCCAAACAGCCATAAACCAGATGCAACTTGTACCCATACTCGTTGTTATCCGTGTCGTTACCGACAGTAGTTCTATAACACAAGCCGAAAGTTTTTCTGGGCTGTTGACCAATACTAACACCACTAACCAATGTTGCAGAACCATCGCATTCTGCAAATGCATCAGGATAAGTATAAGCTTCAATAGTCGCACCGAATTCTTCTGCGCTCATCAGGTTCAGATATTTCATATCATCAGCGTACAGTGCGGTCGGTTCTGCACCAGACGGAGACTCAGTTACAGCAGTGACGCCGTTCCAAGCTACACCATTAGCATAAGCGCCTGCTTCGTTCAATGTATACAGTACAGCCTGTTTTACACCAGTTTCATATACTCGTTCACCAGTCTTATCCCATACAAGTTTAGCCATAATTTTCCTCCTCAAAAATATAAAATCAATACGTCATGATTAAGGTTATCTACTTTAAAGTGTCGATCAAAACTACACATCGGCAATTGAAGTAGTTTACCAATCACTTCGTTATCGGGTCTTTTATCAACCACCATTAACTCATAGCAACATGGTGTTAGATATGTGGTATTGTTTGCAAATTCAATCCTAATTCCTTTTTTAGTATATATAATTGCAGGATATTCCAATTTAACTGATTCAGGAGGCTGATAATAAACATTTCTACTACCAAGAATCTCCTCAAGTTTTGCCTGAAGTCTGAGACGTTTTTCCTGAAGTTGTAGACGACTCACTATTATATACCCCTCCCATCGTTAAATTTAGTCGCGGAAAACAGACCTCAACATTTGTAACTTTCCATTTCGCACCCATGAATTCAACATAGCGAATAGAATGAAAATTTTTATTTATATACGGATCTGATAGAATGCTAAGTTCATTATTAATGTTAAGATCATCATTCACTCCTGAAGTTGTCTGAAATCTACGAGTATTACGTCTCAGATCACCATAATAAAATTTGGTCACAATTTGTTCTTCCCATATTCCTGGTTCTGTTTCCACTGTTTCAGCAAAGCCAATTACACCATACCACTTTGCCATTTTGATTTTCCTCTACTATTAACTATCTGCTTCAGCGGACAACGTTGCAGTAGCAGCAGAACCAGCCTCACTACCCTTCTTAGCGTAAGTAACGACACCGGCATTGCTTACAATAGTAAAGCTAATAGGAATATACATTGCACTACCAATAACAATAATACTTCCTTTCAGGAATACTTCCTTCAGATTACTAGTGTTAAACTTAATCGTGCAAGCTTCATCCATATAAGCTGCAGTATCACTACCCGCGGATTTGCCATAAATGTAGGTTGCTCGAACATTTTTATCCTTCGCATCGTCATAAATTCGAACCATGATAAAACCTCCTAATAAAATAATAAGACGCCTCAAGCAGAGGTAGTCAGTTCCAACGCAATTGCGGAATAAGGTTTAATGAGTGCACCAGAACACCGAGTCTCGATCAGATACTTCTGCTGGTTGTAGTCGATATCAAAGTCATCAAACATATTGATAGCTCCACCCTTATCAGCACCGACATTATAATCAGAAAGGTTGACAACCAGACCAAGCAGCTTATACGTCTTACCATCAGAACTGGTACGAGACAGATTTTCCATCACTTCAACAGTGACAATTTCCTTTACTCGCAGAGTGGTTGCCAGATCAGCCACAGAATTATAGATACGTCGACCAGTGGTATCTTCGATCAACAGGCAATCAGTAACCACATCTTCAGTAGTGAAAAGAGTCGGAGTTCCGGAACCCTTATAATTTTTACGAGACTTAATCACAGCCTTGATAAATTCTTTTGCTTTATCAGAATCAGAAGCATTAGACGCTACCGTGATAGGAGCCTTTACGGTATAAAGATCCTCATCCTTCCAAATAGGCCGAATATTCTGTTCGTTAATCTTATCATCACTGGAAGCCAGTCGACCGTCACCGACCAGAATGGCACGAGCAATTTCCTCGTCCAGCATCATGCGCATCTCAGACTTCAGCCAAGCAACAACGTCGAAATCAGTAATATCAACGACATCGTCACGATCAAGCTTCTGCTTCTTATAGATGGTCGTCGGAGTGGTGGTACGCTTAAGCAGACTGAAGACCTCTTCCTTCTTCAGCTTACCCTTGATGTAACCCTTAGCCCGAGCATCATCCTCGGTGATGTCAGCGAACATAGATTTAATACGAGAGAAAGGCGTATGATGAGTGCCGCTCATTACCTTCTGCACCCAGCCAGTTTCTCTCTTAATAAACTCAGGCGGAGTATTGAGGGACTTTTCTTCCGGAAACAGATAATCAATGTTGGTGATACCATATTCATCAGCATGTGCCAAAAAACTTTCCTTCAGACTACCAAAACGCTTACCGTCATTGATGATCGTTTCCATAGCAGCGTGGGTGAGAACTTCTTCCGGACGATCACCCTGATCGAATACATTATGTTTCATTTCGTTTCCTCCTTCGTCTTCTTCTGCTTCTTCATCATCAGCTACATTGTTTTCGCTCAGTGCCTGAGCAATCAGTGCATACACAACCGTTTTCTGCTCTTCGTTCAGCGTATTGAACACATCCGCCACGGTCTTTTCATTCTTATTGTTTTCTTCCATTTTTTTCTTTTCCTCACTTTCTTCTGCATGATACAGACTAATGTTTTCACCAGTATAGATAATAGCCTCTTCATCAGTCTCCTGACCATGCATAATGATGGATTCGATACTAGCTCCTGGATTAGCTCCAGCTAAAACCAGGCTCAATTCACGAATATTACCATGCATTACATTAGGACCCTGCTGTTTGAGCTGATTTGCATAAATAGACAATGCATTGATGTCTCCATGCTGAACTAGCAATTTTGCAGTCTGCCCGCTGTCTGTGTCGTTGAACTTGCAATAAGCGTAAACTCCTGCGTCACGATTCTCGAGCAACGCATGCCCGAGAACTTCATTCACATCATCATGCTGATGGTTCCAAACCAACGGTACGGTCTGACCATCATTATGCTTGAATGCGTCTTTTCGAATGATTCGACCATCCGAACACAGGAGATTCGCCTTTGTAGCCCAGCCACAAAAATCAAATTTATCCATTTTGACTTTCTCCTCCTTTTATGTCTTCAACTGAATCTACAATTTCATCCTTCGGTTGACCAATGTTTCTATTGATGAGCTGATCGGCCTTCGGGTCGTCGGATGGTTTCATTCCGATGATCTGTCGAATTTCGTTCGGTGACATAATCTCATTACGGGTGAATTTATCAGCGATTTCAGCAATATTGTTTACTGGTACCAATTTAAACGGATCTCTGAAGAACATTATTGTTTGAAGTTGAGATCGTGCTTTTTTTGTAAGGAATTTTCTTTTCAGTTCATCAACAATTGCTGAGACAATCGGTTCGATCGTACGATTTGTATAGTTCAGCATTGTTTTTTCATCAGCAGTACCATCTAGCACCGCTTGTGTAATTCCTAACTGGCTGTAAACCATATTGGTCAGATACTCAATCTGTTTCATAAGATTATTCTCAACAGAGCGATTTAACTGAGTGATTCTTTCGGTTCCGTCAGCATAAGCAATACCGTATTTCGAGCTCATTAATTGGTTTTCAATATCTTTTCGCCTAATTTCAGCTTGCTGGCGCCTAGCTTCAGTCTTAATTACATAAGGAAGTTGAATAATCAAATCTAACTTACCAGATGCCGTTTGTTCATCTGTCACATCTAATAAGCTAAGTTTTCTTATCAGGCGCTGCATCGTTGAGTTAGGTTCATTGATAACCGCATATAACGGGTTCTCGACAATACTTACTACATTCTTGGAAATCCGAATATCTTCTTTCCGCCCAGTTCGATCATTGTAGACCCGAACTTTCACATGCTGTGGATACCACTCCAAAATTTTACCGGTTCTCATTGATAGAATGTCATACGATCCAGACACCTCTGGATCAATGGTTGTATCCACTGGAACCAATGCCACACAGCCCTCATCTAACATCGACATGACTGCATCTTGAATAAATGCTCGACCGGTTTGATCGATATTAGCTTCCAAACTCAGGCATTTATTCAGATTCGAGTCGATTACTTCTATAAAACGTTCATTCTCGTCCAAGCGACAATGTCTAATATTTACGTTTGCTGCATCAATTGCAATTCGATTAAATAGAGAAGTAACAATCGAACGTTCGTTACCCCTAGTGAATCGAACTCTATCTGGTCGATAAGTATATCCCATACCGATATTAGTGTTGTTATAGGTGGGATCTCTGTTTCGGAATGCGTTCCAGGCACTTTTTAACCTAGAACCAATCGAATTCTCCATTTTGATTTCCTCCTAATCAGCCTTCTCGCAATTTGAACATAAAATCATTCATTTTAGTATTTCGAGTTAATTGCTGTGTGTATTTCTTCCCTAAAGTAAGCTGCTCTCTCGACATTGCTTGAGGTGTTTTTTCAAATGCCTTACTCATGTTGTCGATCCATTTCTTAGCTTTGTATACTTTTCTATTTACTTTATTCTGTGCTTTACTGGCCTTTACTCTTGCTTTTCGCACAGATTTTTCAGACGAAAATGGACTATAGCGCTTTTTATCAGCTTTATACATCTGCTTATTCGCCTTGTGTTGAACGCCGTAATGTCGTAATTCATCATTACTACTATAGTTATAAGTCCACATAAAAAATCGCTCCTTATTCGAATGCTTCTCGATTAACCTTGAACGCAATGTAGCCGTCCATCATAGCTGCTACAGCATCGATTTTTTGATCGTATCGTTTTTTTAAAAGTTTTCGGTTTCCATTTGTATCTTCAAGCGTGATACAATTTCCCATTGCAAAAGTCATCAATTCTTCATCGAAAAGCAACATTCTCTCTTCAGCAAGTTTTTTCAACTCGCCAAGAGGTACAGATTCTGTCTTAGATCCTTGAATTACCTTCTCTATACCAAATGGTCCGTTTTCTCTAGACCAACGCTCAACGAACTCTTTTGCATTATATGGGTCGAAACCAAACGCACGCACATCATAATCACAGTTAGCAATATGATTATCCAAATCATCGTATACTTGCATCATATCAAGAACTGTTCCTGGCATAACAATCAGGCTTCCTTCTCGCATAAATTCATCATACTTAGATCGCATTGCTGATGGTAACTTATTAAGCGTTAACTCCGTGATATAGTTCCTGGTCTTGATTCCGAAACAACCATTAGATAATGGGAATAAAAACGTAAATGCACAGAAGTCATCGCCTTTTGAAAGGTCAGCGCCTAACGCGCAAGGCATCGCCCAATAGTCACGTTTCCGATGAGGAAGTGTCTCTTCATATGTAAAATAATAAGTATACCCTTCCATGGGAATGCCAAAACGTTTTGCTAGGATATCATTTCTCGCCGCAGGGTTTTGTTCAGCTCGTTCGACATCTAATTGATAAGTTTCGTAACTTACAGTCTTGCCCAAATTAGGATTTGCCTTAACCCACATTTCAGGAACTCCAACTTCGTCGATAGAATCAAGCTTATACCACCAAATGGACGTGTGAGGAGCACTATACTCACCTTTCAGAATCTTCATCAATTCCATTTTGATTGTATCGCCAGATCCATTACGTACAGTGCCTTCGGAGCTGATTGCAACGATGAGATAATCATCGTTCTTTCCACCGCCCTGTTCTTTGGCCGCACCCTGTTCTAACGCACCAACGACGTCTTCACGAACATCGCCAGAAAGCCATTCATCCACAGTAGCGACCTTTACTCGAAGTCCCTGAAGTTTATCAATGGACATAGGTCTGACTTCCAGTATTGAGCCGGTAAGGAAATTTTGAATACCCTTCTTTGTAGAAGCTAGCTTAACTCGATTTGCCTTCGATCCAGTAGTGTTTTGTAACGACCCCTCCGTTAAGAATTTGAACAGCGGGCCTCTAGATCTCGTAATCGCAGTTCGAAGCGGGGACATCACTTCCTCCGCCTGTGCCATCGTAGGTGCAGTGGTCACTTGATGAGTAGTCGATGTATCAACCGTCAGAAAATAAGCCTGAAGACATTCAGCATACATAGATTTCGCCGACCCTCTTGCTACGATCAAGATTTGCTTATTAATAAGGCGTTTCTTGATCGTTTTTCTTACATAACGTCCGCCATGTCCATCCGGAAATGGTTCATATACACTTCGCTCAATAAAGTAGTACCACCCAAAAATCTGTTCAGACCAAAGCTTGAATGAATCCAATAAATGCAGATCGTCGCCGTCTGTCAGCGTCAATTCATTTTCACAAAAAGCAATAAAACCCAGGATCGCCTGGTCGTCATACCAAACGCCTGGGTTTGCGATTAACGCATCTATTCGATTCATTTCCATTGAGATTTCTTCATTAACGGGTATTTCTCCTCGAATAACAGCATCGCGGAATATACCATAATATTTTGGAACGGCTGTATTTGATAATGCCATAAATATGATACTCCTATACTCTCCTAAATAACTTGCTGCGTAGCTTCTCTTCGTTATCTAGTCGCTTAATCATATCATCAATCTGCTGGTCAGTTAATTTACTAACATCACCGATCAAATTTCTAGTCAAGGTCGTTTTAGGTTTCTGAGACTCCAAATATGCCTTTGACATTGCAATTTGTCTTTTTAGATTCAATGTTTCTGCTTCTTTCTTTAATTCCTTTATCGGATCTTCAATATTCATCTTTAAAGAAGCTCTCACTTTTTTCTCCAAGTAGTCACCCATAACTTTTTGTCCATTATTTCGAATGATACCGACTGCCGTATCTGAAAGTGCTTTTTTAAACGCCGCTCCTCTTGAAACTTGTTTTGGGCTGAGTTCATTAAATCTTCGTTCTAGTGTCAAACGATCAATTCTAGCCTTCAATTCATCGTCAGACATTTCACTCACTGTTTTTCTTTTCGATTTGCTGCTTGTTTTTGTACTAGTTGTACTTTTCACAGGATTTCTACGCATTCTTTTTCCCGTGAGCTGTGTATATCGTTCTTTCAACTTTGTAGCCTTCTTCTTACCTGCCGGAGTCAACGAGCCATCTTTATTTTGATAACGTCGGATTCCCCATTTCATTCCAAGAACGCCGTAATGTTGGAGTGTATCAGAACTTTTATATAACCACAATTTAATCACCTCGCTCCATTCTTATATATTTTCTACCGCCACGTTAAGACGCCATTCTAATTCATTAATTAATCGTTCCATAGAATCTAAGACAGAACTTGTAAGAGGTGGGTCGAAGAGAAGTTTAACTTTTAGATAAACATATGTTTTGATTGCTTCTACGTTATCTTCTTCCGAAACAAAGTCACTCCAAACAGCATCCTTACTCTGAATAGTAAAACCTTTTGCGGGACCAACACCTAACTGTGTTAAAATCATAAGTGCGGAATTAATATGCATGATAATATCGTCGTCGAAATATGTATATTCTTCTGTGATTCCTAACATCTTTTTTGTCGATGTTAAAATACTTTCCACTCATCTCACCTACCTTTCAACTGTGTTTCCACGGACAAGTATCATTTTTTTTACGTTCCATAGGTAATTTTACTAATAGAGTTTCATTTCCATAATGGATTGCGTCATGAGTATTTTTTGTAACACAAATTAAATATTCAGGGTCCAGTAAAAATACAGTTCGATGTAAAATATCTTCTTTTTTGATTGGGTTCATATGATGCACAAATATACGTGTGCGAATTTCTCGCCCTTCTATTCCTAGATCACATCCATTATCCCGAATAATCACTTTATCTCTAACGGCAAGCCATTCCGGATCTTTATAAAAGAGTTGATTAATATATCGATCAAATCCAAACGTTTCTTCCCCAACTCTTCCTCCCAATCGCAAATAACGATACCTAGCTTCAAAAGAATGTATTTTGCTCAACTCTGAATATGTTCTAATTTTCATCTTCTTCACCATGACCGCCATAATTTCTCATAGCTTTAATTGCATCATCATATAGTTCTTCGATTCGTTTCGCAGATTGTAATGCTTCCGTTTTTGCAGAAATCAATTCTTTCTGTTTTTCTAAGATCTCTTTTTCGATTCTTTCTTTAGTAGAACCCAGCTTTAAAAAATGTGTGATTACCTGAGATGAGGCCGTGCCTTCTCGCAGCTGTTGTTCTGCTAAATCTACAGCCAGTGCAATCATCTGATTTTCTCTGGCTTCTGGAGTTAAAGCTGGTCTCATTTTCTTAGTAGTTGTAGAATTTTTCTTTACAGCCATAACTGGATCATGCACCTCCTCGCTCATATTTTACTTAACCGAAACACTCATGACGGTTTATAAGACACAATAGCTTAATCGTGTAGAAAGGAGAAATGATATATGAAAGGACAGATACAAAAAATTGTGAGGCACACAAATCATGAACTTGAAAACCAAATGTGCTACTATGTCCTATAAACCTTCATGAATGTTCCGGTTAAGGTGATATTTTATACTTTTGCTCTAATTAACCAATAAATAGGTTTGTTTCTATCGTAATAAGGGGCAATGGGACCAACATTTACATAACGTTTGGCATAGGTGTTAGCCTTAAAAGGACCACCGGCATCATACCATTTCCCTTCACCGGCATAAATAGCCAGATTGGATTCCCAAACACAAACATCTCCTGGGCGTAAATCATTAATCTTATTCCAAATTTTGCCTTTTGCCTCAATAACTTCACAACCTAACAAATAACTTCTTCCAGTTACTTTTCCATTACCGTGACTAATCCGCTTTCCGTCTTTCAACAGTCTTACATCCTGTAGCACCCATGAACTAAAATGAGAACAACTACTACCTGGCTTGTTACACTTCTTAGTTTCGCCAAAAGTATTTTTTGCAATATACCCATCGCCTTTATAGTGCCATTTGTGAGTCACCATATAATCTCCGATAGATTTTGCTGTTGCTAGGATCGCAGCCTGAATTAATACTGTCTGTGTCTTAGGACCAACAATACAATCGACCGTTAAACCATGTTTATATTGAAAATTACGGACAGCTGTATCGGTTTGTATTCCCCAAATACCATCTTCTACCAACTGTGCTCCTAACAGATTCAAACGATGCTGCAACATTTTTACGTTATCGCCAGTATCGCCTTCACGAATAAGATAAGTTGATTTTGTAGTAGCTGTGTTAGCTACAGGTGTTAAAAACAGTTCCTTTTCCTCTTTACGACGTCTTACCAGGCCAGGCAATGTCTTACCGTTACAGTGTACCCACATTTCGAAGGCCTCTGCCGCTCCAACATAGTCACCGGTATTCAGTCGTTTAAGAACTGTGGATTTACCGAAAGCACCAACACCGATGTTATATGTAAAAGAAACAAGTGCATCGAACTGATTCTGATTCAGGTGCACTTTTACTCTTCTGGTCACTGCATTTTCATAAACAGAAATACTATGATCTCTCAACCATGCATGAGCAGCGGCTTTTGTAGTTGTCATCCCTTTACGAATTCTCTTTCCGTAATAATATCCGGTCTGACCATATCCAATAGTCCACACATTATCAAGAGTATTAGAAGCCTTCAGTAAGCATCCCTCAAAGGCCTCAATCATCTTTAATCCTTTCTCACTAATTTTCATAAATATCATCCTTTCTGCTGACAAAAGAGCATGTCCATACTAAGGTGATGAAAGATAAAACCAAAATATAAAATTTTCCTCCGGAGATTTTTGAAGGAGGGCGGCGATGCAGGGAGGGGGTGCGATTTTTGCAACCCCCCCCTATGTCTTTAGCTTTTGGTACCCTCAGGACTATCATCTGAAGAGATTTCCTGTTTAACTTTTTTGTAGATATTTCTAAAGTCAAACTGAATTATTTCATCAATTGCTCTTTCAATTTCTTCATTTGATTCTTTTTCTGTTTGTGACGGAGTTAAATTTGCAATTCTAGCTAGATAACCACAAGAATTGTAACCTTTTTCAATGTCAAACAGAAACCAAGAATTAAAATCATCAAAAGGATTGAAAGGATTATCGATCGTACTTAATGCATACTGATACAAAGTCATTCAACTCCTTTCAAATACTTAGATACAACAGACGACGAAACACCAAGCTTCTTTGCAATTTCAGCAAGTGTATAATTCGATGCAGCGTATGCTTTTATTCTATTAATTTTTGCTTGACTTAGTTTGTTCGTAGTTCTTGGTGTTGCTCTTTCTCTCAAACCATCGATATCGGCATTGTCGAGAATCTTTTTTAACTGGTTCTCGCTAATAGCACCTGCTTGAATTGCTTCCCATTCTCTATCTGTAATCTTGATCGAACGGTCTCTTCTTGAAACGGAACCAACTTCTTGACGATACTTTGTCAGTGCCTGTTGACTTGCTTTCTTTATATCTCCAGGTCTCATTTCAGGATTACCCGCTTTCTTTACACCAACTTCATAGTTAGCTTTACGCTGAGCTTCTCGCTCCTTTATAGAGTTTAATAATGCAGTGTTTAGTTTACCTGTAAGAGAATCAACTTCTCTTTGATACTTAACCTTAGCTTCTTTTGAATACTCGATTTTTCCGGTCATCATCATCTCTTTACGAGCCCGATTAGCCAATGCTTTCATAGAATTCGCATAGTCAGCATAAAGCAACTCCATCGGATGACGAGCAGGTGACACAAGTGTGTAAGCATCATCAGTTTCGGCCATGTTAGAAGACTTCTGATGTCTTCTATTAACTCGATATACGATACTCCCTGTCTTATCTGTATAAGATACATCTCCAGTTTTAGGGTCAACTCTTTTAACAGGAGTATATAATTCAGCAGCTTTTTTATCTGCAACGTTATATGTAATCTTTTGTCCAGATACCGTTACCAGTGTCATATCCCCCGTACCCCTATTATACTTCCGTACGGGGTAGTATAGGTCGTCAGCTTTCTTATAGAGATACGCACCTTCTGGCTTGCTCGGGTCATAATCAGGTCGACCTTTCATATTAATATGAGGACTACCTTGTCTCTTGTCAATCGTGACCTCGCCTTTCGCTCTCGAAATCAAAGTAGATGCTCCACCATATTTTACGTTACCGTTCTCGTCAACTTTTACCTGATACTTTTTCTTAAGTGCTGCAATATTGTTTTCTACTTCGCTACGCTTATAATCAAGTTTGTGTTTGCCAGCGTCAATAACCACCATACTATGTCTTACCGCAGCAGCAAGTTCTTCTGGCTTAGCTCCACCTAGTGTCATATCACTAATCAGATTTGAGATAACACCCATTTCTTTCTGAGTGTTATCGGTTTTTGTCACTGGATCTTTCATGTATTTCATACCTGGACGTTCAGGATATTCCATTTTAGGATCAAATCCTTTAAGTCCTTCCAATGGTTCAGTAGATGCAATTTTAACCTTTCCGTTTTTATCATTAGTAGGAATACACATAACAGTATCGCCATCAAAATCTGCTCCAGATAAACGTTCTGCAACTTTACTATTGATACCTACTGCATCTACGGAGTCTTTACCAATTAATTTATTACCGTCAGCGTTTTTATTGTTAACAGTAAGAATTGGAATTTCAAAGGTTCCACCATGAGGATAACGGATCAAAGCAAGTTTAGTGCCGTTATCATAGTTAGGGGCATACACTTCTGTTTCCTTTAAAGAATTAACCGGAAGAATTACATGATACTTTTGTCCTGGTAGAGCAGCTGCTTGTAGATGGACAGCGGCTGAATCGCAACTGTCTGAAAACTTTTGTAGTAAATGTTTTTTAATCGTTGGGTTAGTAAGTGAGCAGATTTCATTATATTCATCTAACTTATCTGCTTTAGCTAAATCCAACTGCTTCTTAGCCATATACGTAGATTGTTTTGATAAGAACTGAGATGGAAGAGAGTCCTTCCAGTCAGTCCAGTCTCCTTCGTCTGCACGTTTATTAATTAGTCCAAGTTTCTTTTTTCCAGTCTTTGGGTCGGTATACCAATATTGACCGCCTTGGTCAGCATCTTTGATTGCAGAGCCAAATGGATTATCCGGATCATCTTTAATATCTTTTAAGACATCTAATTTAGAAACACTCTTCGACTTATTTGTATTAAAGATGACATCAACACCAGGAGGCATATCGTCTGAATATACTGCCATCCCTTTAATGTACTTTTTACCATCAACCAAAATGCGCACCTGAGAATATCGCGATTCACCAAGAGACAAATCAGGGACACCCCTACGAAGTTCAACAACGCCATCTTTATCAATACCGCCGTCCTCTTTATAGCGAATCATCAGACGTTTAGAATCCATACTTTCAGGGTAATGGAATTTCTTTTCGAAAGAATCCCCATCATCTCTGGAAATATAATCTGTAACGGAATGTACTTTATCAAAGTCATAAATTGCTTTGTGCGGTGTTCCAGGTTTACATAGAACAATCTGGTTAGTCTGTTGACCTGGATTAGTAACCTGAGGAATACCACCTTTATAGATTTCATAACCTTCTCGTTTAAGGCCATATAAAGCTTGATCTAGCTTTGTTCTTGTAACTCTTAAGTGTAATTCGGCACCTGTACCGACATCAATCATTCCATATTTATCACATCGTTCTTTTAAAAAAGCTGCTGTGTTTGCTGCTTCTCGCATACGATCTTCTGATCTTGGATTCAGCAAAGACCTAACAGTTGATTCTGACAATCCCATTTCTCGACCGATTTCTGTCGCACCTTTACCATCACTCAAAAGAGACTTTGCTCTTTCTACCTGATAAAGTCTACGTTCATAATTCGCCCAAGCTTTTTCGTTTCGATAATCTTTAAGAGACATGCCGAATGTGCTTTTTACATTTTCGGCTGTTTCAGTCCACCCTTCTTTACGAAGTTGTTCGACTCGCCCTAGAAAATCATTTCTATGCTGATAAGGATCATCACCGCTCCCCCAAGGATAGCGACCACTTCGCCTAGGCATACCATAGTGTTCTAAAGTATCTTCCTCATCTACGATGCCGTAATATGACATAATCTCTTCTGCTACTGAGTTCATGGTTCATCTCACTCCTCATATTTTTCAAGCATTGAATCCAGAGATACGATCTTATTCATAATCGCACCAATTTCTTCAGCCAATGGTTTATGGTATATAATTTCATCGTTTTGATAAATCCGAAGCTCAATCTCAATATCCTTTGGTTGTACATGATATTCTAAACAGAAAAGTGCTGCATACACCATAAGCTGATCCATATGTGCATCTCTTTTTCCAGTTTTCAAATCATGTATCCTTAAAACATTCTTTCGAAAGCTGATTGCATCAGCGGTCCCAAAAAAACGTAACGAATAAAATAAAACAACTTCAGTATCCATCTTAAAGCCAATTGCATCGTTTATATATGTGTAGATTGTCTTCTTTGATCTAGGCTGTTTAATTCCTAGATCAATTGTTTCCTTTGCCCACTTGTGAAGACGAGTTCCACGTTCAGCAGCTTTTTTGTTTAAATATACTTCAAGTGCTTTCTCCTCGTCATATCGAAGCCAACTTGATTGACTAGCGCTAAAAGGAGCATGCAACCCCTCAAGCCTTAAATGTTTGTTGAATTGCATCTAGCACTTCCTCCTTGTTTTCAGGATATACGAATGACGCGAATGACATGTTATTTAGTCGATCCACATAATAATCTTGATTCGGTTGTTTTTTAGCATTTTTATCACGCTTTACCTCAAGTACAACCCATTTATCCTCAAAAAGAATAGTCCAATCAGGAAAGCCCTGAATATAACTAGAATCATTTTTGAGAATAATACATCCTGGATATTGAGTTCTAATTTCGTCCATTAATTCTTTTTGAAATACGCTTTCACGCTTATTCATTTTGTATTGTCCCTCCTTTTTTCGGATAAAAAAAAAGAAAATCACTTTCCTTCCCTATAAAAGGCCGTGTTTTTTTCGCGAATTTTTAATCTTTGGTCAAAAACCCACTTTTTTCCGTCTATTTATATATTTTTATTTTTTTTTTTTTTTAACAAAATAAAGAAAAAAAGTGGGCATTTGACCACAAACTTAATTTTAGCCTTAAAAATCACTGATTTTAGCCAAAAAACGCCGATTTTAGCCCATTTTACCCCATTTTTGGCCTATTTTGCACCAAAAAATGGCCAAATCTCTGCCCACTTTTATTGACCAAAAGTGGCCAAAAGCCCACTTTTTTTGGCCAAAAGCCCACTTTTCTATGTCTCAAAACAGTCTTTGGTCAAATCAAAAGTGACCAAAGCCCACTTTTATTGACCAAAAGTGGCCAAAAAGAAGAGGGCCTGTAATTCACAAGCCCTCTCAAATTCATGTTTCAGATGTTTCCTCAGAGTTTCCTGTTGTGTTTTTACACTTTTCCATTTTCTCTCGCTTCTCCATTTTTTCTTCAATACGATTAATAGCCTTTTTTACTGCTACGAAGCTTAGTTCAGGATGTTTATCCCTATATACACCAATAGCAGAAGCTCTATAACCACGTCTCAAAAGATACTCCACAGAAGGATTTTTTATCTCCTTGACAATTCCTTTACAAGTTTCAGCATATTTTCTCACAAGATCGTAGTCGTTGCTCATAATAAGTTCACCATCATGGAGCATAGCTAATCTAGCGATTCCATCATTGTTAATCAAATTACCATTGATTGTAGCAAAATAAATTTTATTCATTTGTTATTCTCCTTTTAAATCATATTAGCAAGACATTCAGCAACCAACACAAGTCCTGCAAACAAAACATAAAAAACTACACTCATTAAAATTGTTAAGACAACTTTTTTAAGCGCATTGTGTACTTTATTATTCATATGTACACTCCTTTACTTTTTTATCATATTCCAACAACCAAATAGCCTTAGCCATCATTCCTGGATCTCTAAGCGGCAAATCGTATCCGGTCGAAGAATCAAAATCTTTGAAAATATCATAATGTGGTAAGCTTTTGGAAAGTTTCGGATATTTTTTTTGGAGCTCAACCAATTGATTTGCCCATTTGGCCCATTGTGCATCTGATACAACATTATCATTGAGCTCATAGTAAATAATACTATGAATCCAAATTTGTCTACGACGTTGCATAATCAATTCAGAAATAGTGGGGTATTTTTTTGTCATTTTTTGTTTCAATATATTGCGCTCAACCATTTCCATAATGATGTCTACCTTTTTTCTGTTTGCGTGCAATTATGTTTTTATTTTTTAAAGTATATTCCATACTTACATAATCAGCGTCAGTTGCCTTCAATGCGGTTTTAATGTTTCGTTGCTTTTGCGCCCAATGCTGATATACTTTACATGAATCATGACATACAGGGTGACGATTTTTACACTCATAACAAGGCTGTTCTTTGCTCATACTATACCTCCGTATGTTTTCTCCATTCGTCCAGATCTACACCGATTTCTTTTAGCTTGCGTGTGCATAACCAAATATCATCCGAATTTTCAAGCTCGTATCTAGCGATTAACTCTTTTACTGACTTTCCAAAATGAATATAGAAATCCTTTAATCGTTTTTGACCGAATCTAAATTGTTCATGAAGTTCCCACAAAATAATTGCAGAAATTTCGTTCTCGCTTTTGCTAAGATAATCAGCAAACTGTCTTTGGATTTCTAAATCCATTGCTTTCTTTTCAGCAGCTGTCAAATTAGCACCGTACACACGCCCATTCGATTTTTTTATAATCATTTAAAATCTTCCTTTGTCTACTTTTTTCGTATACCACGAACACTTTCCGGTTGGGCTAACATACGATTCGTGCCATTGGCAAATAAGCTCTCCACAACTAATATGGCTGTAACTACAGTTAGAAAAAGTTTTTTTGTCAATGGATATTCTCAACCTTCTCTGTAATCAACTTACTATATGGTAGGCTCTTAATCCAATCACAGAAATCATGCCACTCATCCAATTTATGATCCTTACGAGATTTATAAATATTTGCCAAAACCTCATAATTCAACATAACATTACGAGTTTGATTGTAACTACTTGGAAGGAGCTGGATCATCTGCCACCAGTAATCTTTTTTAAGTTTTAAATCATCTACACGAATATAAAACCTGCGAGCGATATTCAAAGCAATGATAATACCTTCCATTCTTTCTAACCAAAGATTCTGATAACATTCCTTCCCGTCATTTTTTTCAGCTGGAATAATCACACCAAGACGATCACATGAAAAATCCTCAATCGTAAACTCTCTAGATGCAATCTTATGCATTGTACTACAAGAATTTGCTACAGTACCGACTTTATATGTATCAAATTCTTTCCACCAGTATAATGGAGCAGTAACTCTTGCATATACGGGCATCATTCTCATAAATTTTCTATGATCTGTACCTGCATTACGAAGACGAGTCATAAGATCAAAATCATTTTTGCCCATTTCAAAAAATGTCTCTGTATCGGTAACCGTTCCATTATAGGGACCACTGTTACCGCAAATATTATGCCACTCGCCATCTTCAATAGAAGTGCTATCGCTATTCTCCCACGAATTCATAGGATTTCGCATACCTTCAATAATAAACTCCATTTGTTCTGGACTTGCTAGAACCACGTGTTCAATTTTAATCATTTTTATTTATCCTCCACTTTTATAATAGAAATATCGTGTCTTTCATCAATATGAACGATATGTCAGTCGATAACCAAGATTTGTTCTTTGAAAGTCATTTAAATATCTCCTTCCTGTCTATGTAAAGATCTCTCAGATTCAAAACCGTTAGGATATCTAGCTCGAAGTTTATCGATATTAGCTTGCATCACATCATCCAAATCAAGATCAAAAGCCGTACAAGCCTCAGCAATCATCCACATGCAATCACCGAGTTCCTTTTTGATATGCTCTATATCAATCGGATGACCTTGATAAAATTTCTGAAAAATACCTGCTACTTCACCCGCTTCAGAACACAATCCGAATACAGCATGAGCGGCCATATCTTCCTTCTGATTGCTATTAAAAGCAGAAGTTCTCATAGCCATTCTTTGATAAATAAATCCATGCATAACTTAATTACCTCCTTAAAAGTAAAAGGAAAGCACCCTGTTACAGGTGCCTCCTCTTTCGTTAAGTGCTCTTTTGGTATCATTCTTTGATCGATACCAAATGCAACTCTATTTCATCAATGTTTTGGTTCTTAGCGAAACTATACTCTTTCCCGTTTTCGTCCTTCTCCCGTTCGAATTTGATTTTTGTGTTCGGTGCAATATTCTGCTTTTTGACAACATAATTTTTCACGTTATCTTTGTCTTCAATATCCACGTAACTTCCATCATCTGATACGAGAACGAGCTTTACGGCCGCTGCGCCATATTTGTCAATCCGATCCCCGCCCATCGAGGTGTAACCACAATAAGCCAGGTTTCTCCCTACGTAATCCCTTACGTAATAAGTATACTTATCAGTTGCCGGCTTAATCTCAGTCAGCGAAACATCGGCATCACCGGAAGTATCTACCTCCTTAACAAAAAGCACAACCTCTTCTACTGTCTGACTGTCGATAAGCCCATCATACTCTTTTCCGTTTTCATCCTTCTCAAAGGTGTACTTGATCTCAGTATTAGGCTTCACGTTTTGCGCCACGACAACGTACTTTTTCAGTTCGTCTTCATTGCTGATGTCGATGTATTTTCCGCTTTCATTTACCAGCACCAGTTCCAAAAGGCCTTCACCGTAGCTATCCATTCGATCCCCGCCCATTGAAGTATATCCCAGGGACGCGACGTTTTTACCCACGTAATCTTTGACATACCAAGTGTACTTATCTGGAGATGTTTTTACAGATACTTCTTCATGAGTATCCTTAACTTCTCCTGCGCCAGCGGATGCGTTAGTGCCACTGCTGCAAGCTGTCATTGTCAACAGCATACTACAGATGAATACAACCAGCAGTTTTTTCTTCATTTTTCTCACCTTTCCTAGTCTTACGTCAATTTACTAAAATGGAAAACTTCCACTCATAATATATCAAATCGCATTGTCAAAAGCAACTGACATTATTCTTTTTTAACTGAAATATAATTTACTGGTTTGTGAGAATATAGATTAACTGGTTGTGATAGACATTCGTCACATGGATCATCAGATTCTTTCACATCCTTATTCTTACAAGTCTGACAATATTTATTAAAATATACTTCTTTATAAATATTTTCCATAATGAATTCCTCCAGATTCCATCTTTTAATATCAAACATTAAGACTAAGTAGTTGACTAAAATAAAAAGATTACCCAAGAAATTTACAATCCTAGAAAAACCGACAAGGTATGCTAGACAACACCATCCTGAATATGCACCAAAAAACAGTAAAGTGCTGATAGAGTAAAATATCTTTTTCATTATTTATCCTTCTTGATTTTGTCCAGCAACAGAAGTCTTACCCCTTGACATAGAGCGTAAATAAGTCTGTTTTGCCAAATATTGTTGTTTTCACCAATACATATCATACCATTTTCCAGTTCGTCAATTACTTCAATGGCTTCTTCTCTTCGCATTTTTATTTACCTCCTAATGTGTAGATAAACTATGTTTACGTAATACATATAATCTAATAAGTCCGTCTATTGTATCGTCATCAAGTTTAATATCAGACCAATTATAACCAACTCCATTCTTTGATGGAGATATCATTGTGGTTCTCGTCGTAAGTTCTAAAGAAATTGTAGAATGATCGGCTTCCGGATACCTATCTTTCACCAAATCTTTAGGACCGATAAAATACAATGTGAATTTATGAAACGGAGTATTAACATAAGTCTCTTCGAATTTAATTTTAGAAATATCAATATTCATTTATTTACTCCTTTTAAAATATGAAAAGAATATTTTGTCATCAAGTGATACATTTTATTGAAGTTGCTTTCCTATGTCATATTGCAACTCTGTCAAAAGGCGATACAATTGCTGGATTTTTTTCACAGGCATGTTAGTTTCAATAGCATCATCGAGCATAATTTGAACATACTCGCTAACAGATATAACATCATCAATTGTTTTATGTTTGTACCATTCTTCTCTTGTCATTATGAGACCCTTTCACCATTTAACCCAACGGGTTTCATTAAATTTCCGTTTTTCTCGAAGTGCCTTGCTAATTGCTAAATCAATTCCTGATCGTGTTTTAAGATGGTAGTAATATAAGTCTCTGAATGGAGTATTAAGTCTATCAATTCTTCCAGCTGCCTGAGACACTGTTTTGTAGCTGTAGGACTGAGAATAGAACACAATGGTGTCAGTTGTAATGCAATTCCAGCCTTCTGCTCCAGCCCCATAATTGACAAGATAGACCCATGAAGATCCGACAGGCACAGGTTGATGCTTGTGACTATTCCATTCAGCAATTTCGACATTAGCATTATAAAATATCTCCCTCAAAATATTAAGCTCATAATCGAAACTATAAAAGATTATCATTTTAGGATGCTTCTCAAATATTTCAAGCAAAGCTACCTGTCGAGATTCGTCTTCATTTACTATGCGCCTTAATACATAGCAAAGCACAGAAGCTTGTTGAATGGGCTCATCTTTATACGGGTCCCATCGTTTTCTCATAGCATCTTTATACTTTGAAATATTATATTGAACATATACATCTTCATGATGAGGAATCGTATTCCTTGAGAAATCCATATCAATAAGAATCCGATTACGAAGTCTAATAAGTCGTCCAGTATTGATGTAGCGTTCAATTTTAGGATATTTCGTAAACCTAGAATAAACAATATGTTCTCTACTGAATTCTGTTTTATTCTTATAAAATCCATTCGCCACAAATACTGGAATATATTGTTCCCAAGTATCGCCTGGAGTAGCAGAAAGAATTATCCAATTATTACTCCGAGCAATTTTTAGGAATGATTTTACCCAAGCTCCAGAACCAGTTACTCGATCTTCATCAAATATAAAGAAAGATCCAATTACATCAATATACTTTTTTATGTTATTCCAAGAATCAATCACCACCTTATTCCCATAAAACATATTATGCTCAGGATGAGGCGAGATGCGATAGTTCGCTAATTCTCCCACCCATTCCAAAGAATCGCGTTTCATGGCTGTTGTTATAATATATAAATCCTGTGGTTTATGTTTCATGGGTTTATAGTTCGGGTCGATACTACCTCCATTTTCTTTGAAATAATAATAGAGGCCGGTCCTAGATTTACCAGAACCGACCCCGCCATTTAAGATGCAGCCATTTCGCATTTTCTTAACTGCATCCATTTGATATCCATATAAAAATGTTTTTTTTTCTTTTTTAGGAATGGTCTTCATTAATTACACCAAAAATCTTTTAATGCTTTAGACCAACATGTAGAATAAGAATTAAGAGCTTCATTAACTTCCTTAAAATAATCTTCTTTTGTATCAAAAGATTTCTTTTGTTTCTCTTCTTTAGGTAAAAAGTTTTTAATTTTCTTATAGTAGTTATTTGTGTTACCGAACACTTTTTTGGCAATAGCCATTGCAATACCTTTTTCATAATCGTATGTATCGCGTTTACTGCATTTCACCACAGTCTTAGTACCGTCTTCCCAAAACACAATTGTTGCCGGTTCATTAAAAATAACCTTTTTAATTGAAAATTCTGGTTTGATATGTTTTTTCGAATTAAGAATTTTAAGATATCTCGGATCAAGATACCTAGTAAATCCTTCATCTTCGTATTTAACCATCACATAAATAATATCGTCTGTAGAACATAATCTAACCTCTTTTACAACACCAATTTTATCTCTGAGACGGTTATGGACGTTACCAATATATGTAACAGCGCACCCTGGTTTAAACTTATTCTTTACTGCTTCAAATTTAGCCACTTTTCGATCATACTCGTGAAGTATAGTATCAGCATCGATACTAATACTATTGTCATCGAGCTTCCAAATCCAATTCATACAATCTTTCATAAATAGTTCCTCCTATAAACTAAAGCAAGCTTTTTTATTCGCGCTTGCTTTTTTCACCAGTTGTTGTCACGACAATCTGAAAAATATAATCATTGCCGTCCGGATTCGGATTTGGGATATGCTCCGTATGTGCATCAAGTACCGTAAGTCCCATTACGGCCTCCGTTGTTTCCGTTATGTAACGAAGAATATCTGCTTCCTCAAATACTACTTTGTATTGCATAATGCTCCTCCTTTTTTGGTAGCTAATGCGGATTCCGCTCATATATCGGGATCGGATACCACATATCCCTATCAAAATTTACCTTATTCAACTCATCGCATTTTTTCTTAGCGAAATCATACTCGTTAAATAGCTGCGCATAAATCTTCCTTCTCTTAACACAGACGTACTTCATGCATATCACCTGGTCCTTTCATAAAATATAAATGGTGCCCATGACGAGATTCGAACTCGTAATCCTAAACGGCGCTGGATTTTAAGTCCAGAGTGTATCCCGATTCCACCACATGGGCATATGGTGGGCCTTCTGGGGCTCGAACCCAGGGTCATCCGGTTATGAGCCGGACGCTTTAACCAACTAAGCTAAAGGCCCACATAAAATAAAGAGAAGAGTCTCAACTATTTCTAGTCAAGACCCCACTCTTGATTAAGTGTAATCAAATATTTCTTTCAGCCATTTGATTTGATCCAAAGTAAATCCTTCTTCCAACAATTCTTCAACTGTGGCGTTAGGAATATGTTCTTCGTACCATGCTTTAACAGCGCCCATACCAATCACACTCCTTTCCATTAGAGGGAGTGTTTTTATCACGCAAATATAAAAGGAAAGACACCATGTTTCAGGTGTCGTCCCTATGTTATATTATTTGATTTCGATGCCTTCTCTCTCGATCATATCGAGGAAGGCTAACCTGGATTCCATGCTATTGTATCTATCCTTGACTGATTCAATGTAATCCTTACGCAAGCCACGTCTGTTATCAACTGCGAATACTCTCTTAATAGAAGGATATTCAATCCTCATACGCATAGCGCATCCTTTCAGTTCCCTAACAGACAGGTCCTGCGAATGGATAATCCAATATCGGATAGCACAATACTGTACCTCCGGTCCGCCTACCCCGTACAAGATGATCTGTCTCATATAAGTCATCTCCTTTCATAAAGGAGCATGTTAATTTCGCGATTTAACTTGTTAAAACGGAAGCTCCTCCGGATACTCTTCCTCCGCAAATTGAGCTGCGAATCGGTCAATACGCTGCGTAACACGAATAGATTGTAAGTATGCGGTACGTCCGACTTTACCGTTCACATCCCAATCATAAGGGCGGATATCCATATCAACAGAGATAATATCGATATCATCCAAGCATCCGATACTATCTTCGCTCAAACGATTCATTCGGTTGTTTGTCACCAAATAACAATGAGGACCACGATCGTTGAATTTGACCTTGACCGGTAAGTACATAAACGGTGCGTCATCCTCATCACGCGGCGGTTTAATCTTTACATTCCAGCCCTCCTCGATAAGTGTATCTGCGGTTGCCTTGTCGTTGATAATAACTGCGAAGTTGCGGTCACCTTCCCGATTGTACTTGGACGGTGCTCCTGAGAAATTACGATAAATAATTCTGGCGTCGTCAATCTGCAAAATATTTCTCGGTGCAAAAGTTACGTTCATGTTTTTTATCTCCTTTTAAATGGATTTGAAAAATAAAGAGCCTGCATCATACGATACAAGCTCTTTGATAACCACGTTGTTTATTAATGGAATTCAAAATGAATGTACTCCACTTCATCCTCCAAGTAATCCGGGTCGGCCTCGTCGCTGGTTCTGTACCGTTTGAGTACACACCCGATACTGCCCACCTCCCGATAAATCACCGTAAGTTCGTCATCGATGACGGCTCTCCAACAATGATGTTTATCCGGGATACAGAATGTATCGCCGATATCTGCACTTAACAGGTCTTCTTTGTAAACCCCAAGCTTCTTTTCGCCTTCCTCATGATTTCTCCAATGGAGAACAATAAGTGGATTTTCCTTAATGATTCTCACTTTTTCCTTAACCATATAATATAACCTCCTTTGGTTTCATAAGAGCATGTGTTTCATTCGCGTTTGTAAAAGAAATAAGACACCTAGTTTCCTAGACGCCCTATCACATTAGCGAGGACCAAATCCGACAACTCTTTTTGCAGTATTCTGCTCACTATTCGTTTCGCTTTCTAGAATAGACTCCCTGTGTTTATTGAACACAGTACTCTTTTGGATAGCCTTACCAAGCCCCCTATCGATACTGCGTGCAATAGTCCATCCCAGATATAAACCGAATCCAAATTTGATACTGTCTTTTAGTTTCATAAAATATCACTCCTCATAAGAGTGAATGTTAATTTAGCGAACATCAAAAGGGGTCACGCTATCCCAAGGAGGTTCTGATGCCTGCCATGGAGAAATGTAAGGATCATCCGAAACGAACCATTCTAAATCCCCGTATTCAGCAATGGATTCGGCAGCATCGTTTACTAGCTTGTCGTAATAACCTCGATCAATATCTTTTTCTTTCTCTGAGGTTTTTACGATCTCTGCTTCCAGCCACCGGAAGTCCTTTGAACCAGTAGCTGCCGAATACTTCCCATCCTTTTCTCGAACGAGTAATCCGCCATTACAGCCAGGTTTGATGGGGCAGAATAGTCCGACTTTACCGATAAAGTGATAATCATGTCCTGCATCAATCGTCGGCTGCAACTGTTTGATACGAGCTTCGATTTCTTTTCTAGAAATATCAAGTGGATCGAGTTTGAGCAACTTCTTCATGAGCTTCTCACGTTCATCTTCTTCCTTTGATACATCCGGAAGCTTCTCATTCATGTCCAAATATAAAGCGGTCGTAACTGCCTTCGTTTCGCACATATCACCGAATTCAATAGGTTCTTTGCTGAAAAGCCTTTTGAATACATATGGAACCTGGAACTGTGCGCCAGTAGCTGTCCACTCACCGCCATGCTTTCTGCAATCTTTCAGCATGTCTTTTCCGCTTTCTACATATTCGTTCCCATACAGCTTATAGCACTGGTCAATAGTTGCGTACTTAGCAATATAGACAGCGTTATTAACGAGACACATCCTGTCATATGTAGCCTCGTGCTCGAAATTGTAGCCGTATTTTTTACCATACTGAACTACAAAATCAATAATATCCAAAGAGGCATCCGGGATCTTAATGGAGTCTGTTTTGATATGAGCTACTGTAAAGCCTCGTTTTTGAACCTCGTGTTTGAGGTTTACCATAAACAAAGCACCTCGTTTAGCTACGATATTATCTTTGTTGCGAATATCCCTGAAGGGGTTATCGAATCCTGCTGAGGTCAATCCATAAACGGAATTGATAGCAATCTTCAGAGCCTGTGCTAAGTCTGCCGCAGCCTCTTCATCTGCTAAATACTTAGCTAACGCTCCCCCAAGCATCTGCTTTGCTTTATCAAATTCTTTGTGTTTAATCGCGATCCGTGCTTGGAGAATATCATTAAATCTCTGAGTGTATTCTGGTCCAAACAGTTCTTCCGCCACGATGCTGCTCGGATGCATAGAAGCGATATCAAGTAATGCGACATTACCATACATTCCAGGTTCGGCATACACATATCCACCTTCACCTACTTCTTCGCCGCGATAAGTAGATTTCCCTGCTTCATATTTATATCCAGGAAACTCTGGTTTCCCTTCCGCATCGAATAGTGTATATTCCTCATTGCCCATAGTGAACGGAAGCTCTTCGATCCCCATGAAGCGATAATTGAATTGGTCTTGGGGATGACGATTCTTCCCAAAGATAATTCTAGTAGTGAGTGAGTTCGTAGTATCATTTACAGTCATTCCGGCCACGTCGGCCAGAATTTTTCTAGCTGTAAAGTCCGCTTTTCTCGCATGAAACACGGCTTCTGTCGCAATGACGTCGTTATCGCAATATTCGGCCACCTTTGTCCATAACTCCTCTGGCACAGATTTATCCCAAGGCAATCCTAATTCTTTATGATGAATACCTAACTCAATCTCAAACTTTTTGAGAGATTGCTTTTTGCTAGAAAAATCATAAACATCCGTATACGAAATATTGTATGCCTCTCCAAAGAAAGCATTTCTGTCACCATTGATAATCTTTTGAGACAGGTTATAGAGTTGTTCATTGCTATAGCCAATCAATCTACCATAAAGAATATGGTTATCATACCTACGGCAGTTAAACCCCACGAGACGAAGTCTCATTAGCTCCTCGATTTCCGAAGGATTTGGATTTACCATGCGTACTACTGGCTTTCCATCCCCTTCGACCTTCCAATTGACAAGAAATAAATTGGGAAAAACTTCAACGTCATAAAAAACAATTTTTCCATCAGCCTCGACATTGCTTGATACTTCGTCCGCCTTGAACTTCATTTTTCCCACTTGTTTCAAACAGTAATCTGCTTGATTGCTACTGGTTGCGGCAAAAGCGATCACAGCATTTTTCATATCAGACACATCGTATTTTAAATCCGAATTATATGCGTCCTCTAAGATTTTATAAATAAAGTCGATACTTGGTTTTGTATTGGGGTGGATCTCTTTACAAAGATTACGTTTAATTAATGTACGTAAGGATCTTTCGCTCTTTACCCCTTCAAAATTTAACACTTTATTTTCTCCTTTCAACGGTAACCCTGAGCTAATGGTAGCGATGGGCAAGTCGTTGCATTTTGTTAATTTACGCCTTAACGAAGATTTCCCACTGAACACCTTCACTTCAATATCGTCATCGTAAACGCAACTAAGACGAGAAGTATCACCGTTGTAAATATAATGCAGATGAATTCCATTGCCGCTTTTACTAAGCTCAGCGTAGGTAGCAGGCCAAGCAGAAGCAGCAGCGCGATTAAGTTCAAATGATTTCTCTCCTTTCTCGTTCTTCATATCAAAGTCTATGACTATATGATTGGAATGTTCAGCAGGAGGTCTCACATAGTGAAGCCTAGAGGTGTCTATCTGAGCCAACATTGTTGTTACCTCATCCCATTTTTTTAATGGTGTTTCATTAGAACTGGCATACTGGGCAGGCCACTGAGCACATTCTTTATCAAATACAGATCCTTGCTCCTTAAATTCGATAAAATTGCTTTTGTTTTCCGCGTTTTTCTCCTCGGGATTTTTTTCGCTTTCAAATTTGTCAGTTCTAAATCCAGAGTAATAACTTCTAACTCTGCTCCCATCCTCCAGATTAAATCGCTCATTAAACTCTCGAAAATAGTTTTTGAGCTCTTCTTTAAAGTTACGCTGAGAATAAGGATATGGCACTTTTGCTTCATCACAGTACGTTTTGTACATTTCCCAGGCAGCCTTTAAAGTTGTTCCATCTTCCTTTTTGAATACATGATAGGCGTCGATAATGAAGTTGTAAAAGTCGTTTGACGCACTCATCATCGTTGTCGGAATATAGCTGTCATAGGCATTAGGGTTTTCCAAGTATACTTCTCTACAGTGATAGGCGATCGCTCCAAGCTCAAAACTAATTTGCTTTACCGTTGTCATGTATTCTTTCTGAGGGAGTTTATTGCCGGATGGCGAGACATCAATCAATCTTCGAATCAAACCAGATTTGCCGTCGGTAATTTTCACTGGTTTGTTCGTTCCCATAAATAAGAATGCCTTGAATCGATTCGAATATGTACTTTTAAACTTTTCATTGACAGTCATCAATTCGTGGGATACTAAGCTATTCAATCGAGTATTATCTTCGATTCTAGATAAGTCGCCATCATGCTGAATCGCAACTAGAGGGTTTGTCTTGAATGCCTCCAACGCAAAAGAGTTACTAGACGATCCTAACGCTTTTGCGTCAAAGACCGAATAGTAACCCTCAAATAGTTGCTGGATGATATTTAGGACTGTCGATTTACCAGTACCAGCGGCACCATAGAGTACCATGAATTTTTGTAAACTCTTAGAATCTCCCGATACCACTGAACCGATACCCCATTCAATTTTATGTCTTTCCTCCGGCGAATATAAAGTTGACATCAGGCGATCGTAAGCGTGACACTTCCCTTTTTCTAATGGGTAGGGCAGTCGCTTGCTGGCATAATCATTTTTACCTGTTGGAGTGTTTGAAAATATCAATGTCTCGTCCAACATATGAAAAGAGTCTCTCATTTGCTTCTGACAATATTTATGCCACTTATCAATCATACCTGTGTCGGCATCCCACATATATAAGATTCGAATTGTGCCGTCGATTTTATCCTTATTCTCTTCGGCAAACTCACGAACTTCTTTGTCAATCAAACGGATAGCGTCTTGTTCATCCGTAGACCATAAACCCCGTTCTTCGTCCCAAATCGCATAAAAATCTCCGCCTCTAATCATTAGATCGGAGCTTTTCTTAATCATGAATTTGGGATAAATCTCAACCACGTCTTTCTTCGAACTACGAGTTGAAACTTTAACAAAGTCGATCATTACATTTGCTTCCCCCCTTTTTTAATTATTGAGCAATACCGTCAAGATACCAGCATAACTGATACCATATTTCTACATCACGCAAATCATACTTGCAGTTTCTGATCGTGAATAGTCCACCTCGACCATCTGGTTTATATTCTCTATTCAGAAAGCGAATAACAATTTGCTTTACATACGCTTCGTCGTAGCGTTCATCATGCATGTTTCCTAATCCCAAACTTGAAATCATAGACCAAAACCATTGTCTCGTACGATTGCCATAATTAGGATTATCCATGATCCACTCTTCGCATCGAACAGCTAGTCCAATGACCATTTCCAATACACTGCATGGTCCGGATAATTTATTAGTAAATCTATGTCTAAGATTAATGCCATCTTCTGCCCGATTTTGATCGTTTGGAAGAAGCCATGTGAATTCTGTATGGTGGAGATATGCTAGGAGCTTCCTATAAGAAACTCCATTAGCATACTGTTCTCCACATGTTAAATTATACAGCCATTCAAAATATTCTTCCTGGATCGTCATCATGTGATATCCCTGTATCTTCGCATATCCCGAAGAATTTCATAATCGGTTCGCATAGCATCATTGCGAACAAATACAGAATCCGCTTCGTATTCTCCAAAATGATTTGCGAAATCTTCACATACGAGATCCTCGATATCCGAAGGATCGATTGGCTCATCCATATCATCAGTTAAAACACCATCAGTATAATATGTTAAACTGATTGTATTATAATCCGTTAGCTCGTCAAATTCCTCTGGGGAAATAACATAAGGTCTATCGTCAAGTACCACTTGATTTTCCTCCTTTTCCTTTCGATACTTATTTAATGTATAATTAGTATAACTTTTTGTACGGTCATCCACATAACCATTGTCGGTTAAAACGTTTTCATAAGATTTATTATTGCCTTGATCGTTTTTGATTTCAGGTTGAGACACAGAAGCAATGTTTTCAGCATTATTTTCTTCTTTTTTAATCTTCCGCTGCGAAAATGTTTCTTTCACAGAAGCAATTTCTTCACGAGCAATTTGCTCGTACTTTTCTTTTACGATTCGCCAAGTGACTGCGGCACCAGTAGCAGCGCCCATTGCAAAAGTCACTAATGTCATCCATTTTTTCATAATTGAGACTCCTTTACTTTTTCATTAATTTTGCGTTTTCAGGAATGTAATAGCAATCGCCGATTCGTACAGCCCTTAACCACCCACGTTCGATATATGCCTTAATAGTCGATCTACCAACATTCATCTTTGCTGCCACCTCAGCATCTGTAAGGAATCCCTTTATTTTTCCATTTTCGAAAATAACCTCGTCCTCAAGGTGGTTTTCTAAAATGTAAATAATCAATTCTCTGCCAGTCATGTTTTTAACTCCTTTTTAATAATTAAATAGGTAAGGATAGTCAAATAACAATCCGTATCGGTGTACACTCGGGCTTGACAGCCCGTTTGTTAAAAAAGGTCGAGAATATCTCCATCAACATTAAAATCCAGTAACAGAGAGTTTCCATAGCCATTCACAAAGTCTCGATTTGCTTCGATCGCCACATTGTAAATACCGAAATCAACATAGTTATCACCTGCGGTATTACCATCTTTGTCATAAATCCAGCCTACAATCTGCCCTGCTTTTGTCCGAGGAATACCAAGCATGTCATACACCTGATTCAAGAACAAGTAACCCTGATATCTAAGTTTATCATTGGCATAACACTGTTGCTGTTTCAAAAACATCATAGCCAACTCCGGATCGTCTTCCCAACCAAGGCATCCTTTCGTAAAGATCTTAGCATAGTCACCGACGTCACTAGGATTAACAACTTCAACCATTTTCTTTTCTGTTACTTCATTACCGTTTTTGTCAATGGACTTTTCTTCAATTTCCTTTACTCGAAGATTATATTTAAGCTCGCGATCCAACTCTTTACCGAAGCGGTCAATGACACGACTACGGTAGCCCTTGAACGATTTATCAATCGCAGTATAAGCTGCTGCCAAAGCAATGTTACGCTTACGCAGGATGGTATGTCCCTTAATAATAGCAGTAATAGACAACATGCTCAATACTACTGCTGGTGCATATAACTTTACCAGTTTCACACCTGCCTGAGTATATGTAATTGTAAGGTCTTTTCTAGAATCTTCTTCTGTGTACTTCTCAGAATAACCTTTTTCATCCACATAATTATGAATCTTCTCCAGATTTTCTTTTGACTCTTCCAAAACAGAATCTAGCTTTGTAGTGGCTTTGCAAGCCATGATTGTGCTTGCGACCACACCGATAACTCCTGCACCAAGGAGCATTTCCGGACTATGCTTCTTGGTCTTAAATACTGCTTTGTGAAAAACTCTAGTGATTGCATTCGTATTGATTTTCATTTGTTATTCTCCTTTTCAAACACATTCCACAGTGCATCTACACACTGATTGAGATTATAATTTTCAATTACGACATCCGCTTTAACATTAGCAAAAGCTTTTTCATCGTTTTTAAGACGTCTAGTGATATCTTCCCAAGCGTCACCACGATCCATCATCCGATACATTCGATGTTTTAAGTCTACCTCGATCTTCACAACACAAACTGTTTTCTTTCCGTGATAATTCTCCATGAAGTAATCAACTCCAGCCGGATCGATCACATAAATATCGCAATCGTCAACCTGTGTTTCTGTTGCGCAATAGAAGTACCTATCGAATCGAGTAAATCCAACAATACCATCTAGTTTATTGAATACTTCTTCGGAAACAAAAATATGACCTGTTTCACCAGGATATCTAGGCGGTCTCGTCGTATATGACTCTACTTGCTTCATACCATGCTCCTCACACAGTTTATTTGCGATCGTAGATTTGCCACATCCGGACTCTCCGACTAACAGCATAATGCAGCTCATATATACCCCTCCTCAATCAATCGGAATTGCACGAGGGAATTTCAAAATATAACCTCCGCCTCGTGCTCGTACTGGTTCTGCGTTACGGATACTTGTCCAGCCATACTTATTGTCTGTATAATTACCTGTCACCCCAACAAGATCATATAAGTCCGCTACAGTGACGAATCCGTAAGCATCAATTAGTTCGTCCATTCGAGAGAGCACTTCCTCAGCTTCACCCCTTGTTTCGATAATGATGTCATCGTAACTATATCTTCCGTAGTTTCTAGTGCGATAGCCATCATCTCTCCGCGTACGGCTTGAATAGTCTCTGAAAGAAATTTTATCGGCTGTTCCAAATCGATCTCTCTTACCGCCGCCTTCTCCATACAACAGCATATCAATACCATCTCGAACCACGTCAGAAATGACCTTTTTTACAGAGGGTATTAGAACATCAACAAGAAGATGCATCTTTACATTCGCGGCATCCTCAGCAATAATAGCATCTCTAAACTTGCTTACCTCGCTACGCTTTCTTTTTTTTACTTCTCCATCGACTACCTTTTCTAACTTTTTTCGCTCTGTTTTTGATTTATGAGAGTTTGGTTTATAATCCATTCTACATCCTCCTTAAAAGTAAAAGGAAAGCACCCTGTTACAGGTGCCTCCCTATTAGAACTTCATCTTATTCTTCATTGTCGTATTCATTTTCGATATGAAAATCTTCGGTTTCAGTCGATTTCTGATAACACTCATCATCAACATCAATGGGAATAATGGATTCTTCTCTGGACTTACCAAGCGCACAACCAATCAATGCCGCAACTCCAACTGCTGCCACTGCGGTGACCGTCTTACCGTGCTTCTTGATGGTGGTTTTCGCTTTGGAAATCAAGCCCTTGAGCTTAGATTCTTTTTCCACTTCAATTTTGATACAGTCATTATTTTCTTCGACCATTTCGATGTTCTTGTTCTGTTCGTTCATAATAAATACCTCCAAATATAAGTAATGAAACGGATAGTTCTCCATAAGAGAATGTGATATTTTCGCGTCTTTTAATAATCATATTTAGGCGGAGTATGATACTCTACTACAACACATGGCGTGCCATCTTCTGCAAGTTGCGAGCTGAAATATAAATCCAGCAAGCCATCATCAACACTCCACCCTAACCTGTCGCCAATTCCGATATGTGCTAGTCCAATCTCATCGTAAAAGTCATTAAGGCTCAAGTACATATCATTCAACATTCGTCTATTAAGTTCATTCTGTGCTTTTTTGATACTCTCGATATCTGATTTAAAATATCGTCCTGAAATAACATCGAAACACAGAGTATTCCCTCTCTCGGTCGTAATGATTTGTTTTTTATCCAACGGTTTGCTTTTCAGATGTTTCTCCGCTACCTTCTCTCGAATAATTGCCTCTTTTTCATCACCAACCGTTTCGATCACTTTCTCTCGATAATCAGACAAGGCTGCTTCGGAGAGTTTATATGCAGCAGTCAATGCCGCACTCCGGCGAAGGTCGACGGATCGTGCACCGATTAAGCAGGCTGATGACGCAAGAATAGTGATTCCTACGGGAATATAAGGTTTCCATGCAACTTTAATTATCTCGATTGGCTTGAGGGACGTCTCTACTCCGCCCTCCTCACATTCAGCACGCATATTTTTTTCTTCCTCAATGAGTTTGAGTGCTTTCGGCGTAGCCTTCACAGCAAAGACGGTAGCTGTCACCATGCCCGCAATACCAAGCCCTGTAAGAATTTCTGGGCTATGTTTACCAACCTTATTGCCGATAGTCTTGAAACGTTTCATATTTAATTTCATATTAATCATCTCCTTAAATAAAAATAAGAGAAACCCGAATGGGTCTCCCTTACTTGAGGTCTTTTTTGATCTCATCCATGATTTCCGCTTTCATTTTATCTCTGTTCAACTTATCAACTTTACTCGTCATCAGCATGCCAACTGCTGCTAGAACAGTTGATACTAGAGATAATACGTTTGCCACATCGATTTTTTTCATATTTAGTACCTCCTCATAATAGAATCTGTAACTTACGCGGATTCACAGATCTTCAAGATAGTCTCCATCCGGCTCAAATACCATATCGATGACATAGCATTCCAAACCATCATCTAATGTTACTTTGTGGTGATTGAAGTCGATCCAATAAATATCGCCATTTACTGAACTCCACCCCACAGCGTCACCGAGAGCAGAGCGCTTAATCCCTAGAAAATCATAGAACTCGTTTAAGGAAATAACCCCACCATACATGAAGTTACGATTCAGGTGATATTCTGCCTGAAGCACCTTCTCAACGGTACTTTCGAAATATCGGTTGGAAAAAGCGTCGTAAAATAAGCGAGCATCCTTCGGATCATGATCTCCGAAATCCAAGCTGCTGCAAGCAACCATACCCGGTGCTGAAATATAGATATCTTTACTTTTTTCAACAGCAAGTTCGTCAAGAATCTTTCTATGAGCATCTTCTCCATACATTTCTTTGACCTTACACTTGTACCTCTGATAGTTTTCGCTCATCAAAACACAAGCGCTTGCAAGCGCAGTTTGTTGCCGTCTGCCGAGAACGTTTGAACCGAACATACACGCTAATGTGGCAGCTCCCATCACAATTGCGGGAATGTAAACAGGAGCCGCTAGAATAAGGGTTTCTTTCTTAGTAAGCGGTTCTTCTTTCTCGTTTTCTACATCTTCCAATAAAGTAACAGCTTTGGGTGTTTCTTTGGCCACTAACACACATGTTGCAAGCATACCAACGCTGGCCACACAAGTTAATAACGTGGAGCCATTTCGCTTCAAAAATGTTTTTAGATTCATATAAGAAAACCTCCTCAATAAAAAGAGAAGAGCCCGATTAGACTCCTCTCTTTTTTTCATTCGGAAATAACTCCATCCAACCCGTACAGTTCGATTGCGGTGGAACGGTTCCCAATCATGATTAATCCGATCATGCGGATATAGTCTACCACTCTCTGTACATACATCTTCATGTTATTTTCCTCCTTAATTTTTCTCATAAAGGAAGGTGTTTATGTCGCGAAAATGAAGAGGACTGATTTCTCAATCCTCTTGTTATGGTATCTATCAGTTGTCCTTCTTTTCCAATGCCAGATAAACAACTAATCCTACCAATACTGCGATAATCAAAGACATTACATGTCCTCCTCATTTTCTGAAACTGTTAATAAGCTTTACGATGATTACGACGACCACAATTGCAACAATTACATCGCCGAATATCACAGCCACAATACTTCCTCCTACAATCAGGGGAAGTGCTACTGCAATAATCGCAGCGATGATTATCGTTGCTAATAAAGTCAATAATATCATCTTAATACCTCCTTTCGTTTCATAAAGGAGGGTGTTTATATCGCGAAAAAAAAAGAAAGAGTCTGTGTAAGCTCTTTCTGATTGGTTATCAATAGGTTCATATTGTGGGTCAAATATTCATATTAAATCATGCCACATATAAACTATAGCAGCTAAACATATAGACGCAATAAATCCCGATCTAATCATGTACGAAAACAACAACATTATCCCCAAAAATATAGTCGCTGCTATCTTTAATTTAGACTTTTTTCGGTTAGCTCGTTTCTCTTCTTGTTCGATCTCCATTTCTCTCAAACGAACCTCAGCTTCTTTTAATCTAGCCTCATCTATTTTGCGATACGTATGAGTCGTACTCCCGTCATCTAACAATATCTTTGCTCCGCAATACTGGCAAAAACACTGTGTACGACCTTCTTCGATAGACAGACTCGCGTTACACTCTGGGCACTTAAGAGATATTACTTTCATCGCGATCACCTCCGCATTACTGTAACACTCGCTAAATAGTATAGCATATTTTGAGGAAAACGTATATAAAAAGTAAGAGCCTTTGTTAAGACTCTTCTTTTAATAATAACTTCAATGTTTCGATATTTACTTTAAAACTTTCGATCGTATTTCTCTGAGATTCAACGATCTCGTCGACCTCTTTTCCAATCATATTATCGTAAGTTTTCTTCTTAAACGTAAACATTATATCATCCTCCTCATTAAAGAAGGTGATATTATCGCGTATTAAATCTCTCGCCTATCAAAGCACGTCTCCCATCGTTTTCTTGGTATGGGCTTTATTTTTAACGCCCACATGATTTGTCTTACTGTGACTGTAGGATATAAACCATCCTCACAATCACCTGCTCGTTCATCAAAATATTCTTTAAATTTTGGATGTAAATATAATGTGTCAGTTAACCACGGGTCTATCTCTGTCCACCAAGTCGTTTTGCTACTCGGATCGTATCGTTGCTGGATAACAGCAAGTCCCCTATCATTGATTCGATATAGCGTACAGCAGCTATAAACGGGATGATTACAAATATAGGTCTTTCCATACGCAGACCTATATATAGTTGGTTTTTCGTAGTGATATCTCATGTTAGTCCTCATCGAAAAAAAACAAAAGACCGTGTTTCCACGGCCCCTTGTCCTTTGGAACTTACTTAAATTTCAGAAGTTCTCTTACTGAGATCTTGCCTCCTTCTGTAGTAAACGTACCATTGCGTTCAAAATTCGTAGACATCACAAACGCCAATCCGGCAGCCAATAACTGCATGACGGTTAACCCTACCTTACAGGCAACTTCCATCGTCCGAGTTCGCTTCTCAATGGCGAGCTGTTGATCTCTATAAAGCCGCTCATTCATCCGAGCGACTTCATTCAGATAATATTCACCTTCTTGCTTATCGATCTCGTTAATCTGGTTGCACAATTTCATAAGGGTGTTCATTGCTTCCGCATATTCCTCGCTGCCAATCGGCATTTTTGCTACTTCCTTCATCCCTTTTTCAAATTCGTCCACTAACATAGATTTCACGCTCATAATTAAATCCTCCTTTATCAAGCGTTCCATAATATAGCGTGTTATTCCTGCGTTTTCAGTTTATAAAGAATAATTTTATCTTTTTTCAACAGGTCTTGCTCACCTCGAACGGTTATGTTAACGCTAAAGTATTCGTAAGACTCATCAATCGGAGTGAGACTAAACTGGCCATATGCAGCTTTATGTCTGTAAATGATTTGGGAAACGATACTTCCAAACACTACACCAACTGTAAAGAGTAAATATACCATATGTACACCTTCCTTTCCAAAACATTTTTCAAAAAATCCCTTCTGGGAATTTTCAGCACTACTAACATAGCATTGATTTCCGTCACCTGAGTACGGAAAATATAAATCATGCTAATCTAGAAAAAAGAAAGAGCCAATGGCTCAATCTTTCTTAAACTTATTTTCGATGTTTCTCTTCATTTCATTTGCTTTTGCAGCTACCGCTTCTCTAACTTCGGGAATGGCCATAGTCGTTGCTGCGAGCGTAATCGCCGGAACAATAATCTGACCAATCCAAAGCCGTACTTCACGACTAGCTTCAATGTGCTTATACTTCATGTTGAGTTCCTCCTTAAAAATGCTTCTCATAAAACAGTATGTTTTCTTCACGAAAAGAAAGAGCCCTTGTTAGGACTCTTCCTCATCTTATCTCTTAAATTTATCCTTGATGTCCTCTACAATATCCTTTCGTACTTCTTTAGGCACACTAAGACCGATCGTTACTGCCGCACTAACCACATTAAGGCAAAGCATCGCAAACCAGTGCTTCTTATAAAGATCGACATTAGTCTTAAGTGCCTTCTTATAGTCCTTAAAGAAATTCATAAATAAAACCTCCGTAAATTTATTTCATAAAACAATATGTTTTCTTCGCGTGGAGGTTTTAATCTCGTGTCTTACTCAACAGCCAAAAGAACCTACGATATCGATCATAGTACAGATCCTTGCCGCACGGCAGTCCAAGCTTTGTCTTCAAATAAGTGTACGACAATCCTTCTGTTACTGCTTTCAAAATATACCAGTACAAATACTTGTCTGTTTCCATAGCCACTCGCTCAATCAAGCTGATCCGCTCAAAATATGTCGCCTTCTCAATTGCACATTTTGCTGTCAGATCAGTCACTGCATTGGTCATTGGCATTTTTTCTAACTGCGCAGAAGGCAAACTCACGTTACACAACACTGCGTAGTTTTTCTTCCACGTCCGATATTGCAAACAAAAGTGCTTCAATTCGTAGTATCTATGCCTCTCGATCCAATATCTGTTCTTTCGTGATACTTCCGGTCGAATATCTGTACTCATTCTCTTTCCCCCTTCCACAGATACCCAGTCTCTTCGTAGAGAAGCTTCGGGGAAATATAATAGTTAATTCTTCCGTACTTACTGTTCATCTGGTCGATACTTGTCACAGGCTGGTTGTTTCGAGTAGCTCGTCCAATCGGTAGCCACCCAGCAATCAGTCCAGCTCTAACCCAAGACGCATCCTTATGATACACCTTAGCTACTACTGCGACCGGAACTGATCCGCCCACGTATTCATTCATAGAACAGGCCTCCTTTCTGAAGGACATTCTAGAACAAAGTTGCAAAAATGTTGAATAAAAGTCAGTGGTATTCCAGGTTATAGGCGTTGTTTCTCCCGTGCTTTCCTCCAGTTCTCAATTGTTGAATCGCATGGATAGTCTTCATAGTCTAAATCAAATGACGATAGCATGCCAGACAAGAATCCTTCAATAATGCGAATATCATAGTGTCTGTATGGTGCTAGATATGCGGGAAGTTCACGGTGAATAGAGCAACATTCGTTACAAATAAGCCTGCGAATCCTGACCCATTTTTTCAAACCATTTTTTCTTCGTACAATTCTTCGCACTCTATCATAACACTTCAACGTACCTCCACAGCATGGGCAAATCTTTCTAACACTGCTCATTTTGATCTCTTCATCCTCTCTAAAAATAAAGTGTAGGAGTTGACAATTCCTACATTACCATATATGATTACCAATACTAAATCAACAAGAGAGGAGACATGTATATGTTGATAAAATGCCCCGAATGCGAGTTACAAGTTAGTGATAAGGCGCTATCCTGCCCCCACTGTGGTTACCCCATACAACCTAATATAAAGCGCCGGAGACCAAGAAATAAAACGAATAGACGGAGACGCCTACCAAATGGCTTCGGTCAAATAAGTGAAGTAAAAAATCGGAACCTTCGCAATCCATTTCGCGCGATGGTCACCGTTGGCAAAACGTCCACCGGTCGACCTATTTGCAGACCACTTAAACCAGACACCTATTTTCCGACTTACAACGATGCTTATGCGGCCTTAGTCGCCTACAACAAAAATCCATATGACCTATCCCCCGCTATAACTGCGAAAGAACTATACGAACGCTGGTCAACCGAATATTTCAAAACACTCCAATCCACATCTAGTGTTCGAACCATCAGTTCTGCTTGGGCATATTGTACTTCGGTCTACGATATGAGAGTAGTTGATATACGTGCTCGACACATAAAAGGCTGTATGGAAGAAGGCGTGGTTATTACAAATGATAAGGAACGCCGTCCTACCCCTAATCTCAAATCTAGAATAAAATCGCTATTCAATCTAATGCTAGACTACGCTTTAGAATATGAAATCGTAGATAAAAACTATGCCAGAACATTTACGCTATCTGGAGATATCATAAAGGAAACTACGGAAGCTAAAAGAGGCCACATTCCGTTCTCGAACGAAGAAATACAAACTCTGTGGGAAAATATCAATTCTCTACAATACGTGGACGTCTTACTAATACAGTGTTATTCTGGGTGGAGACCACAAGAACTTGGTTTATTAGAGATAAAAGATGTAGACTTCGATAACTGGACTTTTAAGGGCGGTATGAAGACGGATGCGGGGCGTAACCGGATTGTTCCAATTCACCCTAGGATACATCCCTTAGTGAAACAACGATACGAAGAAGCGCTTTCCCTCGGTAGCGAATATCTTTTTAATTGTACTGATACTCATACGCATAGAAGTAGTCTGAAACTGACCTATGATAAATATCAACAACGCTTTAACAAAATACGCGATCGACTAAACCTCAATCCACAACACAGACCTCACGATGGCCGAAAGCACTTTGTAACAATGGCTAAAAAATATAAGGTTGATGAATATGCAATTAAGTATATGGTAGGTCACGCTATAAACGATATAACTGAAAAAGTCTATACTCAAAGAGAAGTTGGGTGGCTTATCGAGGAATTAGAAAAGGTGCCATAAAACGCAATTAAACGCGATTTACTCCTTGCTTATTCCTACATTTTGACTACTAAAGTGTTGATATATCAACGTTTAACGTTTCCGTGGCCGAATCGGTCGAAGAAGCGCTGAAGAAATAATACATTCTAAAAACATTGATATACCAATCTTTTTGAAAGTGGTTCGTAGTGCATAGAAGTAAGTCGAAGCGTGTCGTTCCTATATCATTCCTACATCATTCCTACACTTGTACTCCTACACTTCGGATAAAAAATAAAAGGGGCTGTACGTTTTGTGCAACCCCTTTTAAAATTAGTCCTTACCCGCTTTTGCGGATATGCTCCATCTTCGTCTCCATTTTTCCAACACGGTTGTTCAGATCATCGATCTGTTCGCCGTGTTTTTCTATTCTTCGATTTTGAGCATCGTTATCGTTACGAAGTGCTTCGATGCAATCATTAAGCTTCTGAATAACAACGCGCAGATCGTTGATTGGCTGAACGAACTTAACAATAACAGCAACAAATCCCCCAAGCGTGATGATTGCAAGAACCAGATACCCTAAGAATTCCACTTCGTTCATCCGGCCACCCTTATTCCTCTTCTGTCTTACCTTCTATAAACCTACTGAATGCCTGATGCATCCCTGTCGACGCCAACCCCATAAGAGCACCATAAACGATGCTTTCAACAGAAATTCCTCCAACCACAGCATTCATGATTGCTCCTACAAAGGCTAAAATAACAGGAATATCGTCGTTTGGAATCCATTTAAGAAAAGTCGCATGTTTGATAATATAACCTACAACCAGACATGCGACCATTACAACAAGTACAAAATATTCGATTAAACTATTGAAATCCATTTTTTATCCTCCTTAATGTTTTTATTTTAGGCATTAATCAATCGGGTATGTAACTGAAAATCGATATTCTCCAGCTGCACCATATCTAATTTTAATACCGCCATTACCCATTAGATCTATTCTAAGAGGTCTTACAAAAGAAGACGCCCAATATGGAATAGTCAAAAATATAGATGTTCTGTCCTGTGGAGGCGGAACAACAACGTTATTCAATATATTTGTCCAATCAGCGATAGTTTTTGAAATCCTTATACCTCCATACACATGACACCATCCAAGTTTCTTTGTAACAGTAATAGAACCTCCGGTAAAAACATTAGAAAGTCCAGATGTATCTGCAAATTCTTCGTATGGCCACGTCGTACTTTCACATCCGGTCGAGGTAAGCACTGCTCCATTTAACCACATTACACCATTTTTAAAAATTAATGCTGCTTCTGCGTAATCTTCACCGGCATCCAGGTCTTTATATTGTTGATATATTTTCATAGTATATGTTTTAGAGCTGGCATCATATGCAGATACAATTCCATTTAAGATCTGCATATTAAAGCCATCTGCATCAGTTATCGTCTCGTTACCTTTAATATTAATATTTTTTCCGATTAAGTCACCGTCAAGTGTAAGTTTCTGTCCATTCCAGTCTAATTTTCCTTCACCAATGGTAAAATTATTTCCATCCCATTTTAAATTTCCTCCGCCAAGGTTCATTGTACCATCATCCATTTTGAGAATAGAACCTGTTACGTTATTAAGAGGGTTTGTTTCTCCTTGAGGAAGGCTATAATTACTAGATTTAAGTGTGCCACTCATTGTGATATTATTGGCTAATAGTTGGTCAATAAATGCTTGTTTTGCTGCCAATGCATTAATAAAAGCGACATTAGACACTAGATTATTCGTAAAGCTTTCGTCCATATACACTTTACCTCCACGTATCTTAACTTCATCAGACTCCACTTGAGTCAATCCATCGAGTGTATTTGATAAATCTTTAGACTTATTATATGCTATTTTAGCCGCTTCATAACTACTCGAAAGCGAAACTTCAGAATAAGAAAAGCTATCGTCACCAAAAACAGCACAGTCTACAGTATACAGCTTTTTAGTATCTCCTTCTGTATAAGCTGGCTCGGTTGTAGTCCAATTTCCGTTTGGGGGATATGTAGTTGGTTTAGCTGGTTCAGACAAGGTGGCACTTTGTAAAAGATAATACTTATAGACTGCTTTGATATCGATGACATCAAATAGCGTTATCTGAGCTTTTGCTTTTACCATTTTGAATCACCTCTGTTATTGCTCTAACTGACAAGTGAATACTTCTGCATTAGTAACTGTATTCGCAGACACAGACAGTGTTTTCGCCGTAGCAACAGCAGTCGTACTATTTCCACGATACCACTTGATATACCCAAGATCTCCACATTTACCGTCGTCCAAAATTTCTTGTTCAACGCTACCTTTATATACGTGTGCAGTTAATACAGTGGAACCGGAATTATTTTTGAATACCGTTCCATTGGAAGAGGTAATGGATAGAATGATGGCATCCTCTCCATTAACCCCATCAGTAGCTTTATAAGACACACTATAAGACTCAGTAGAATTACCATCAGAGTAATTAACAACAGTTTTGGTCCAAAGGAATTTACCAGAAGGAACAGCAGGAACAGTAGTACCCCAAGAACCGGTTGGCTGAGTAGTACCACTATCACCAACTTGGTAAGTAACACTTGTACTACTTACTGTTACAGAAGTGCCGTTGTTTCCGGCCTTTGCTACTGCGAAAGAAAATTTCTTGTTAATAGTAATACCATCTACACTAATAGGAATAGTGGCTTCACACGATTCAGAAATAGTAGCATTCGTTGTAAATGTAATTGTGGGCGTAGCTGTACCGCTATTTGTCACAGATGCTGTGATACCAGGCGGACAAATAATGCTGTCCTCATTAACAATTACAGACATAGACTGATTTGTACCACAAAAAGCCACAACTTGAGTAATGCAAGAATTTCCAGATTCCACACCAGCATTGGTGCCGACAAATGTATATGTTTCACTTGTCAAAATTACAGAATAAGCATCTGTCAAGTCTGCAATGGTTAACTGACCTAATCCCTTGACTTCCATTTTGATTTTCCTCCTTTTAAGCAATTAGTTCGCATATAAATGTGATTTTTGTATCCACATCCTTAGGTGACAAAGTAAAGGTAAAGCCATCAGCCCCAAAACGACTATCACTAGACGAAATAATTCCAAACGACTCATCATCTAAACGTTGCCACTTCCATTGCAGATATGCGTTTACACCAAAGACTGCTTTCATTGTAGCACTATCCACAATTCGTTGCGATCCATGATAAATCACAGCAGATAAAACAGTCGGTAGACTATCTTTTTTAAATACAGTCCCTCGAGAAGACTCAATACATAGAACAGTTGTAATTTCGTCCTTCAGTGTATCAACTTTACCTTGGATATCATTGATTGCATCTTCTACATTCTTATTACCAGAACCAAATGTAATTGTTTTGGCAGAGATGTCAAGTTTGTAATTACCTTCAGAATCTTTGAAATACTTGATATAACTATCGCTATCGCCGATCGAAATTTGTCCATCGCTGCCAAAATATAAACCTCTTGTGGAATTATCAATAGATGCTTTTACACCAGAATAGATCGCATCATTTCCAATTTTAAATCCACCAATTGTAGCATCAAATGCAACCAAATCATCAACATTGATTTTACTTGCTGTAATCGTGTTTGCGGTTATTACCTGGCCATTCAGACTATTATATTCTGTTTGTTCTCCCTCGGTTTTAACGCCATCGGTATTCAGTTTATAATAAATGCCGTCTGTTCCTTTTATAACCAACTTGTCAGCAACAATAGTTCCACCTTGAATAAGTTCTCCCTTAATTGTAACGCCGACTAGCATTCCGGTAATGGTTCCATCACCAATGACTACATTTTGAATTAAACCAGAATTAGCATAGAAGGATTCCATTGTGGCTTTACTAATATTCGAGAAATCAATATTAGCATATTTACCTTCGATATCTTTTGCTGATAATTTTTCAGCATCTAGCTTTTTAATATTAGCTGTATTTGCTGATAGATCACCTTTAATCGTCGCATTATCAGCTTTTAAATTAGTGATATCAGCATTGTGAGCAGTTAGTCCCTGATGGATAATAACATTATCTGACTGTAACTTAGAAATATCGCCTCTTACCGCCGTAAAATCCTTCGTATCAACCTTATCAGCAATTATGATCTCAAATTCTGAGATCTTTGTGCCTAATTCGATAACATCGTCAGTTCTGGCTGCTGGTGAAGAAATATTACCGGTTACTGTTGCAGAGTGATCTTTAATTCGAACAATCACTCTTTCCCCAGGCTTTACATCTGCTGTCTTAGACATAGGGGTGAGAACATCAGAACCATCTAATTTTACATAGTTCACTCCATCGTATTCGGCAACTGTTCCATATAACGTCTCTTCCCTGCTTTCCACTTCAGGAGCTTTTGTAATCTTAGCAAATAACGATACTAACTCATACGATAAAGCCATTTTGAACTCACCCCCATAACTTCACTGTAAACACAGCTTTTTCTGTAACGGGACATCCCGCTTCGCATTTGATTGATTGACTTACTACTTTTGCTTTGATATCGACAATTCCAGCTTTAGAATAATTTAACCTAACACAATCACCTAAACGAACTGGACAGTATCCATGAGTATAACTAACCGTATATTCTAATGACGATGAGTTTTCTAATAACTTTTCGGCGTATTGTTTGATATATTCCTGCGTTGGATTACCAGCTACCTCCGGATCAGTTATTCTTTTAACTATTTCTCGCCCTCTATTTACGGTTGAAATAGGACTATTCGGATCATCATTGACAACTTTAGTATAAAAATATTCATTGCTATTTGAATAAATTACTTCTACTACATTAGGAATTCCATAAAGATCATGATCGACTGTAATTTCTGGATATAGAATAGAACTATTGCCGTCATCATACGTCCACACCGGTTGGAGAGAGGCGGTATCCTGTTCGGGTAGAAAAATAATACGCCCCATCTCGTCCAGTCCAAAAGTGTGTTTTGCATTAGCAATAAGATCTGTCGTAAATGTAAGCCATGTGTCACTTGTACTGGCTACGAAATCTGTAGCTAATGTCTTATCGTTCGAAGAGACAAACACTACTGGCGCTCTCACTTTATCCCTTACTAAATCGCAAGCTTGGGACATGATGTTTTGTCCCTTAGGAATAAAAAATCCAATTGGAGGTTGATTCTCTTTCAATTCGATCAATGGCGTATAAGCATCTAATGATGCAGTAGATACTTTTCCGTCAAACGTTGTAGAAGGAGTTTGAACCATGAATACACCTAAAGGATGCTTTTCTTGCACTCCATTTTGATTTGTGATGAGATAAATTCTTATGTAACATTCCTCTATAGTACCTGTTACATCAATTGCAGCAGAACCTAATGTTTCAGCACTACTATCTCTATTGATTGTGCAGGTTTTGACATTGTCAAGCTTTTTAGTATCCATCCAAGTGTCAGGATCAATAATATAATACTCAAACGTTTGTTGCATTGATTCTTTCCAGTTTGGCATATTTACATCCCCCCTTCTACTCTGGTGATAGAAAAGGTCACTGGGATTGTTAATTCGCAATGTTTCTGACTCATAGAAACAGAAATACTTGCCCAATAGCCACTACCAGACGGTTCACGCACATAAACGTCACCTGCCCAAATAGCAAGACGTCTCAATGCATAAAGTGTCTCTGTATCATTTTTAGGAATATCTACATTCCATGTAGAGGTGCAACCAAGTTGGGTTCCATAATAAGATACCGGATGTGAACGCCCAATATACTCAATCAATGCGACATCAACACTATTAGTATCAGCGACATCGATATTATACGGAAGTTTCAACATCTCCCCCACCCAATGTGGCTCTTCCGGCTCATCCTCACCAGAAAATGCAAAAGAGTCCCACTTTTCATTCCAAGATATAATAACAGCCTTTTCCTCAACAGGATATTTAGGTAAATCATAGAAACTGATTGCTCCTGTTGTCAAGGACTTTGCTACAATTCGATATCGCGCATAATCCAGGGATGGATGTGGATCAGTGATAAACGTACTTGCTGAATTTGGCGCATCTTTTATAATCTCAATAAATTCTCCATTATAGTCTTTTCGGTATACCGATAATACAGTATTTTCCACCAAGATTCCTTCTTCTGATTCGGCCATATAAAAATATACGGTCACTCCAGACACAACAGCTGAATATACATCATCACCAGTATCTGTTTTAGCTCCGGTTACTAAGTTACCTTCGACAGTCGAGATTACTTCATCTGTCGAAGTATATATTCCTGTGGATTCATCATAGATTACCTTATAGCAAGCGGTTGGATAAACTTCGCAATAAGGTCTTAGAATCATAGAAATATTATCGTCATCAATCACCATTGCAGCATTTGGTTCCACCATTTCATCTGTCCATTTGACACTAAACTCAGCATTCTCTGTAGCAGTTAAACCAGAATTCATTGTTGATACACAAATGACTTTATAACCAATTCCATTATGAAGGTCGATGTTACTTGCAGATAATTCAAGCAGCAAATTGTCTGAAATATCTATGTATTTTTGATACACAATATCTCCGGCTTTAACTCTCTTATTATTTCCAATATCGTCGATTGTGTCATACCATTCCTTTTTCGACGTTGTTGCTTGGCTAAAGTCTGAGGCTATAATAGTCACTTGATATCCAATTACTTGTTGTGTATTCGGTCCAGGAATAGCAGAGATATAGAACGGAAACGATGTTACGGTTTCTAGTGTTGCAGCATTATTATCAGTTACAGTTAGCACCAATGTAGGAGGCGCATAAATGTCTATAGTTCTTTGCACAGACCATTCGCCGTATTCTTTTGTTACACCAGCTGTTCGGATTCTCCATTTTAATTGGGCACCTTCAATATATTTTGAAGTATCTACTGGATGAGAGCTAATCTTATCCTTTTTATCTTCATCTGTCGAATTTTTAATTTCTTCTGTGGTGGTATTCCCGTTTACAGTCAATTCTAATTCGCCAAACGTTTGAGATGATCCATCCTGAGAATTGTGAACCCAGTAAAGCACCAGACTCCCCCCAACTTTTGCGGTAGTCGTAGAGGACCACGTAGTCGGAGGGGCTGGTACTTTACCAATAGTCAATGATTTAATCTCTGTCCAGGTCGAATTTCCCTGTTTATTAATAGAACGAACACGGAAGAAATATTCATTTCCGGTTTCTAATCCAGTTAATTCGGCATGATGAACCACAGATTCTACAGTTGTTGATTGAACGTCCTTAGAACTATCAAAGTTATTAATATCGGTTGTATACTGAATTTCATAACTTGTTGCATTAGCTACTTCTGTCCACTCAATATAAATCGAAGTTTTGGATAATGCTCTAAGACTATCAATTGCTGTAGGCTGAGATGGTATTGTGTCAACATTACTAGAATACTCAGACCAACTACTGTGTTCATCATTCCTAATCGCTCGACAGCGAACTTTATATTTATGTCCTAATGTAATAGGAAAAGAATATGCTGCATGATATGTCTTTATGGGTGCAACTCCAATTGCAAATACATTAAGATCATCCTGAACAACTTGAAACTCAATCTGCTTTCCATTCACATTAATATTGTCAAGTTCTGCTGTCAAAGTATATTTTTCAATTGCTACAGTAGGTGCTGATGGTTTTGTGGGCGGGTTGCTAGAAAATCTATAATCCGCATATGCCCAATCAGCATACCACATAGGTACTTTTTTCTTTTTCTTCTTAGTTTTTTTTGCAATAGGCTGGATTTTGACTCTCACCCTTACAGCATTAGACGGGGCATTATATATGGCCTGCTTTACTTTAACACTAGTTTCTTCACCAGTAAACCAAACGCCGTCTCCAGTATCATATACCCACTTCACTTTATAGCTGTCTGTATTCTTTTTTGTCCATGACCATGTAACAAAGACAGTTCGATCGGTTTCAGACTGAATTTGTAGCCTAATGTTTGTTACTTTTGCCATATTAAATCCTCCTTTCTATTTTAACTGCTCTGGTAAGTGTTTTAACTGCATCAGAAATGTTACTACCGTCGTCATAAGTGATACCATCAATACAATAAGTTACATTACCTACGCTATCTAAACCTTTTCGAAGTTTGTTGATCGCGCTGACAACTTCCTGGTTGCCATTATTCTTTCTATTTTGATTCATTGTGCGTCCTATAGAATTGACATTGGATAGCATTCCTATAGACGCTCTATTGTTCAGCAAACCATTTATTGCACTTGCATTAGATTGAATATCGCTAAGATCCAAAACCGGACGAATGGTCGGCTGTGTATCAATTTCATCTGACAACATGGCTGTTAATTGGTTCATTGCATTGCCGAGACCTTTTTTAGCGGAAGACGCCATCTTTGCGCTTTCCGTGTAAGCCATTTTCTCATTATCGCTTATGCCGTTAACAAATGCAATACCAAAGAAATTACCAATCTCATACCCGACTTTAGACGGAGAATGTTCGTCCAATTCTTCCCTTGCTGCTCTAGCAGCTGCTCTGGCCATAGCTCTTGATTTCAAATTCGCATACCAAGTGCTAGATTCAATACCTCTTGCAAACCCCATTGCCAAATAAGAGCCAGCACTATTAAATTCGCTGTAATATCCTCTAACACTCTTAACAGAATCTTTGCTCAACTTGCTTATTGCTGTTTTAGGCTTATTTTTTACACTATCAATACCACTTGTCAATTCTTTAATCATTTCTTTACCTATGGTATTGGTTTTAGTATTTTGAGATTTTGCAAGTGCACCAGTACCGGTCATAATACTTCCAACTGCCATGGTCACTTCTTTAGCATTTGCGAGTATTCCTTTACCTAATTCATTCGCTAAATTACGACCAATCTTATTCATCGGGATGCTCTTGCTTTGCACTGCAAGTACAGCACCACTGATCGTGGTCGTCAAAGTTGCCCTCAGTGAAGATTGTCCGCTTTTAACGCCCTTACCAATAGATTCGATTAAATTAAAACCAGCACCTTGCAATCTACTAGCAGAATTGTCAAATGCCGCTAATACACCATCAAAGCTAACTGTTTTTAATTCATCCATGGCTTTCTTGAATAATCCAACACCATCAGTTTTAATGTTGGACATATTCCTGATTGCATTTACGGAACTCCTCAACGCAGTCATGCACTTTAACAATTCATCAGTATTAACGTTCTCAATTTCAGCAGCGTAATCAGCAATGTATTCGCCAAGCTTTTTTAACTCTTTGAACTTTTCCAGACCACTTGTATCGAGATCGTTTGCAGATCTTGCTAAGTTCGCAAGTCTTTGTGCCTGATATATCGACGTTGATACCTTCCCTGTATCCAACTTCTTTACTGTATCGCTATAAGAAGCAAGCTGTGTTCCGAACTGACCAATCTTTATACCAAAAGTATAGAGATCCGTTTTACCATCGAAAAGATGACTCTCTGGTAAAGATTTTTGTAGATTAGATAACATCTGACCAGCAATTGTTGCTGCACTAATAGCTTGAATATTTACAACACTTTGTCCATCTTCCCCAGTTAATGCTTTAGAAATCGCAGCGATAGCGTTGCCAAATTTTTCAGCATCTTTAGCAAATCCACCAAGGTTCTTGCTGGTCGTAAATAATCCCAAAATAGCACCAGGATCTTCAGGT
>ERZ780148.185-NODE-185-length-54407-cov-8.966257_pt1 | contig 54407 bp, 36 predicted proteins | sample MGYA00510984_ERZ780148 | MGnify/ENA primary metagenome ERZ780148 (study PRJEB29588, sample SAMEA2160902) | human gut metagenome | biome: human gut; feature: human-associated habitat; material: faeces | place: Denmark | collected 2008/2010 ...
AAAAGAGCTATGAAAGCTCTTTTGGGCATGCTTCAAAAAATATGCGAGATACTGTACTTGAACAATATCTCGCAAAAATGGGCTTTTTAAGGGACGACTAACTAATTGTTTAAATGTAGATGTTGTAAGAGAGTGGAATGGTAACACATGGTTATTCTGTTCGTAATTTTGCGGTGGGGCTGCACAAGGAAACAACTAATCAATCGCAATGAAGCCCAAGCTAAAAGTTGTATATTTTTTGATAGTTTTGGGCTTGTGAGTTTTTTGAAAAAAGAGGCAAATCTGTTTGCCGTAGTTTGTGATTATATATTCTTTTGCGTTTCAATGTTTGCAAAATGAGCGATTTATTTAAACTGTAAATAAATTAGTTTCGCGACATTTAATCCGTATCCCGCATTTTGTATACCTTTGCTCATGCTAAGCCTGCCGTATTACGGTAGGGTTTCAGAAAGTGCGCTTTTGTGATATGCAGTTCAAATGCAATGCATTTAGAGTTTTCAAATGATAATGGATCAATGGCGCATTTTAAATGTATGAAGTCAAGATACTTAGTCTGTTTTTAATAATACGCATATATTAGCAACGAACCATGATAAAGGATAAAGCAAAAAAAATGATTGGTTTAGCCTGTGCGGCTTTGCTGCTTTTGGGAAGCAGCGGTTACTGGTTGTTCTTTTCCAGTATAAACTCTGCACAGAAGGATGTTCGCATTTATGTTGACAATGATGATACTGCTGATTCGGTTTATGTCAAGATTCAAAATGCCGTATCGCCCAGTCAGTTGTTGGGATTGAAATTATGTGGCACAGTATTGGGCTATAAATCAAATGTTATACCGGGTTCTTATGTCGTTCGGCAAGGCGCAAGCTCTTTTTCATTCATGCGTAAATTGCGTGGTGGCCGACAGGATGCTGTGCGCTTGGTTATTCCGGTGACACACTCGATGAATCATTTGGCAGCACGCCTTTCCCAACAGTTGGAAGCAGATTCAGCCACTTTGGCTTCAGCCTTTAAAAATGAAGTGCAACTTAAGGATTGGGGAGTAACCCCTGAAACTGCTGCTTGCTTGTTTATTCCCAATACGTATGAGGTGTATTGGGATATTACACCTGCGAAATTGCTGCAACGAATGAAACGTGAGCACGATGCCTATTGGACGGAAAATCGTAAGAAATTGGCTGAAAAAGCAGGACTTACAACGAATGAGGTGTATACGCTCGCTTCGATTGTAGAGCAAGAGTCGGCTAATGAAAAGGAGAGGCCCATGATTGCCGGAATGTATCTGAACCGTCTGCGACAGGGAATGAAGTTGCAGGCTGATCCAACGGTTAAATTTGCACTTGGCAATTTCGGTTTGCGCAGAATTCTGCACGAACATCTGATTGTAGACAGTCCGTATAACACTTACCAGCATGAAGGTTTGCCTGTAGGTCCGATTTGTATTCCATCACAGAATGCGATAGAATCAGTGTTGCATTACGCACCTCATGATTATCTTTATATGTGTGCTAAGGAGGATTTTTCGGGTACTCATAATTTTGCCAAAACCTATGCAGAGCATTTGATGAATGCACGAAAGTATACGGATGCGTTGAATAAACGTGGTATTAAGTAAAGGTGAGGTGTGACACCATGATATTGGTTTTTCATGTTTCAGACTGTGTGGTGAAACATGAAAACCGACAATCCGGTTTGATGATAAAGAAAATGGTCTGAACATTTGCAGTATCGGTAAAGTAGGATTTATCGGTAACGCAAAAGTTCAGACCATTTTCTATTGTTGGTTGAGTAAAAGCCAATTCCGGTAGAAACACGTAGCGGCATCTTTCCAGGAATACAGAATGTCACCATTCGCATCGTAATAGTGTTCGGGAGCATGGATAGGCAGATTCTTATTCAAGTCGCGATGGTATTCGCGGTGCAAAGTTTCAGCCTCATATTCTAAATGTCCCACGATGAATGTTTGCTTGCAGTCGTTTGAGATGACAATGCCGATACCACATTCCTTGCTTTCTGCTAGAATCGTTAAGCATTCGGATGCAGCTTGCAAAATATCGCTTTTACGTACTTCGGTATGTCGCGAATTGGGCATGGGAAATCTGGGTTCCAGATTATTAGTGAGGGGGTGGTTAGGCACAGCCACCTCTTCCTGAAATATGCCAAAACACTTTTCCGGAAGCTGGTATTTGGGTATACCATAGTGATGATACAAACCGGCCTGCGCTCCCCAACAAATGTAAAGCGTGTGCTTAACGTTTTGTTGGGCCCAGTCCATGATGTGACATAATGCCGGCCAGTACCTCACCTCCTCAAATGCAATTTGTTCTACCGGGGCTCCGGTTATAATCAGTGCATCGGCCAAGTCGTTTTCAACCTCATCGAAGTCTAAGTAACAAGCTTCCATGTGTTCAGCAGGAGTCGTTTTGTAAGTCTGCCCTTTAATCTTAATAGGAATCAGCTGAACGTCCACTTCGGTTTGTTGGAGTGTTCGTGCAATGTCGGCTTCCGTTTGAGGTTTCAGCGGCATTAAATTTAAAAACAGCACCCGCATAACTTGGTTGACCGACTTCCAGTGCTTCAGTTGGTATGTTTTAGTTTGCAGTGAGGTTGCTGCAGGCATTGTTGAAGGAAGGTATAGCATGGTAGTTTATGTGACGGAATAAGCATTCGTTACTGGTTTTACCGCAATGAGGCAGGCATATAACTTAGTCCATACGGTCGCGGTAGTCTTCGTAAGTGTAGTCGCGAAGGGTTTCGACACTGCCATCTAAACGTTCAAAACGGATTGAAGGGTGGTGTATGCCGTTGAACATATTTGTTTTGACAGTAGTGTAGTGAATCATGTCTTCGAAGGTGATGATGTCGCCTATCTGCAACGGCTTTTTGAATTGCCAGTATCCCATATAGTCACCACTCAGACAGCTGTTTCCTCCTAAGCGGTAAATGCAGGCTTCGCGTTCAATGCCAAGTTCACGAGCATTTTCAATGGTTTTTGCTTCGCGCACAACGGGGTGATAAGGCATTTCAAGACAGTCGGGCATGTGGCAAGTGAAGCTGACATTGAGTATAGCTGTTTTGATACCATCGTTTTCGACAATGTCAACAATCTGTGAAACCAGAGAACCTGTTTGCCAAGCAAATGCCGAACCGGGTTCCAGAATAATTTGTAGGTGCGGATATTTGGCTTTGAACGACTGAAGAAGGCTAATGAGGTGCTTCACGTCGTAGTCCTTGCGCGTAACTAAATGTCCGCCGCCAAGGTTCAGCCATTTGATTTGAGGCAACCAATGTCCGAACTTTTCTTCAATATAGCCAAGCGTGTTTTCCAATGCAAAAGAACTGCTTTCGCAGTGGCAATGGCAATGAAATCCAGTAATTTCTTCGGGCAGTTGGTCGGGTAATTGGGTGCTCAATACTCCGAATCGTGACCCCGGCGCACACGGGTTGTACAATTCGGTCTCAATTTCGCTGTGTTCCGGATTGATTCGTATGCCCATTAAGGGTGCTTCGTCACCAAGCGATTTAACACGTTGGCTAAAGTGCTGAAATTGTGAAAGAGAGTTGAAGGTGATATGACTTGAGCAATGCAGAATCACATCGAAGGTGTCTTCTTCGTAGGCAGGCGAGTAGGTGTGGGCTTTAGAGCCAAATTCTTCGAATGCCAAGCGGGCTTCGTAAGGCGATGAGGCTGTGGTGTGATGAATGTACTGGCGAAAAACGGGGAAGGTTTTCCAGAGCGCAAAAGCCTTGAATGCCAAAATAAATTCAACTCCGGCTTCGTCACAGATGTGGCGGATTAATTCCAAGTTGCGACGTAAGTCTTTTTCTTGTAATAAATAGTAGGGTTGCACAGTCGGATGGTTTAAAGGGGTGTATGAAAAAATATCCATATTTTGCAAAACGGATGCTTTGCAAAATATGGATAGAATAAAGGAAGGAATGTCAAGGCAGACCATTCTGTTCATTGAAACAGTATGTATAAGGTTTCGTCTGCATTTCCTTTGCCTGTTGCATGAAATTACATGATGCCGCGTTCACGCAGTTTCTGTTGCCAGTTCCATGCAGAAGTGAGGGCTTCTTCGAGCGTGTGAACAGCCTTCCAACCCAAAACTTTGTTGGCTTTATCTACGTTGCCCCATACCTTTTCGATATCGCCTTCACGACGGGGAGCAATTTCGTAGTTAAGCTTAACGCCGGTGCACTTTTCGAAAGTGTTAATCAGTTCAAGAACGCTCACACCGTTACCGGTACCTACGTTGTAGATTTCAACACGTTCTTCATTTTTGTCCTCAACAATGCGTTCCATAGCAGCAACGTGTGCCTTGGCCAAGTCGAGTACATAGATGTAGTCGCGGATGCAAGAACCGTCGGGGGTGTCATAGTCATCACCGAACACTTTCAAGCAGGGACGGATGCCCATAGCTGTTTGCGTGAGGTAGGGGATGAGGTTGGCAGGAACACCATTAGGCATTTCACCGATGATGCCACTGGGGTGTGAACCAATGGGGTTGAAGTAACGCAGGATGATGGCGCTGATGTTTGCACCGCTGTGAACGTAATCCTGGATAATTTCTTCGTTAATCTGCTTGGTGTTACCATAGGGGCTTTCGGCCTTCTTGATGGGGGCGAGTTCCGTAACGGGCAGGTTTTCGGGATCGGGCTGGCCATAAACGGTGCAAGAAGATGAGAAGATAATACCCTTAACATCATACTTAGGCATCAACTTCAGGAGGTTGATGAGAGAAAGCAAGTTGTTCTCGTAGTATTTCAACGGTTGTTCTACACTTTCACCTACAGCCTTTGATGCTGCAAAGTGGATAATACCCGTGATGGCAGGATATTTTTGGAAAACTGCTTCGAGCTTTTCGAAATCGCAGCAGTCGACCTCTTCAAAAGCAGGACGAACACCTGTGATTTTTTCGATGCCGTCAACAACGTCGGCTTTTGAATTTGATAAGTTATCGATAATTACCACTTCATAGCCTGCATTTTGCAGTTCAACTGTGGTGTGTGAACCGATAAATCCGGTACCACCGGTTACCAAGATGGTCTTCTTCATGACAATTTTATTTAAGTTGTAGATGTCCCAATGAATATTTCAGTTCAGTTGTAGCGTTATGGATATAATGAACTACAAACAAGTTACATCAAATAATGAACTACAAACCAAACTTACTAAGTGCAAATTTAAAGTTTTTTTCTTGAAGTCTGAAGTCTTTACCTCGAAATATTCAAACAATCTTTTTACATGTTTGAAATTCATTTTGCAGCATCAGCAGTCGTGCAGGATGGGTAAAGCCGAAGTAACAGCCGTGAAACTCGCATCACGGGGTTACTTCGGCTTTTAATCAATGTTCTAATCAATGTTCTTTATGAAACTCTTTGGCCAATCCACCTTCCGAGGTTTCGCGATAAAGCGAAGGCAAGTCGTGTCCGGTTTGTTTCATTACGGCAACAGCTTTGTCGTAAGGAATGCGGTGTACACCGTCTGCAAAAGTGGCATATACATTGGCATCGAGGGCACGGGCTGCAGCATGAGCATTTCGTTCGATACAAGGTATTTGAACTAATCCGCAAATAGGGTCGCAGGTCATACCTAAGTGGTGTTCAAGACCCATTTCAGCGGCATACTCGATGGTTGCCAACGAGCCGCCAAAGATGTAGTTGGCAGCAGCAGCAGCCATGGCGCAAGCAACACCAACTTCAGCCTGACAGCCGGCTTCAGCACCCGAGATGGATGCTCGGCTTTTAGCAATGTTGCCAATAAGTCCGGCTGTGGCCAAGGCATGCAGAATGCGGCGGATGGGGAAACGGCGTGTTTTCTGAATATGATACAGAACAGCCGGAACAACACCGCTTGCACCACAGGTAGGTGCTGTAACAATGATGCCGCCCGAGGCATTTTCCTCGCTTACAGCCAACGCATAGGAAAATACAAGACCGCGCGACTGTAAGTTTGAACCATAACCCATAGCCCGGATGTAATAATCGGGGGCTTTACGTCGAAGTTGAAGGGCACCGGGCAGTACACCTTCATGTTCAAGTCCGCGTTCCACAGCTGCACACATGGTATCCCAAACAGTTTGCAGATAGTCCCATATTTCAGGGCCTTCGCAAGTCTCAACGTATTCCCAATACGACATACCACGCTGTTCGCACCATTTTTTGATGTCTGCCAAGCGGTCGAGGTCGTAGACGTCAGGAGTTTCGGTTTGCACTTTACCTTCTTCGACCAAAGCACCTCCGCCAATACTGAATACTGTCCATGCTTCGGTAAATGAACCACGCGGTGTGGCCACTTCGAACTTCATTCCATTTGGATGGAACGGTAGCGTTATTTCAGGGTGCCAAACGAATTCCGTTCGGTCTTTACCCAGAACTTCCCAGATGGCTTGGTCTGTAAGGTGACCTTTGCCAGTAGCGGCCAAACTGCCGTAAAGCGTTACACGGAATGCGTTGGCATCGGGATGTCTGCGTAAATATTTTTCAGCGGCAAGGCGAGGACCCATTGTATGGCTGGATGAAGGGCCTTGTCCGATTCTGTATAATTCTTTGAGAGATTTCAATTTCTTAGTATTTTATTGGGTTAGTTTATGTTCTAATCGACTTAGCTGAAGCGAGAATTATTCCTTGATGAATCCCCGCCGATAGGCAACGAGCAGTTTCTCCAGATCTGCAATTTGTTCGCGGAGTTCAGCCCCCTTGTCAGTGTCGTTTACCATAGCCCGATGTCCCATCATTTCAACTATTTGTGTTGTTGATTGGATGTCTGTTCCATTTAATATAGCTTCATCGGTTGAAGTGAATGGAGCATGTTGTACGAGTTGGAAACCACGCGAATGGTAAACCAAAGTATAACCGGCAATGCCTGTTGTGTCGTGATAGGCTTTGGCAAAGCCACCATCAATAACCATCAGTTTACCATCAGCCTTAATCGGGTTTTCGCCGTTCATGGCTCTTACGGGCACGTGTCCGTTAATGATGTGTCTGTGCTTTCCTCTGACGCCAAAGGCATTCATCAGTTCATCGCAAATGTTTGCATCGTCACGGAGTTTGTAATACCATCCTTTTTCTTCCTTATGTGTGGCTTTGTCGGCAATGAAATACCGTTCAAAGGTCGACATTTTGGATTTGTCGAACAATGGCGAGTTGGGTCCGCACCATAGATACCAGAAATAATCGATGGCCCTTTCCCGGTCGACATGATCTGCTTCCTCGTCGTAGGCAAGACGAACCATTTGTTCGATGCGGTCAAGCATTTCGCGTCCCGATACGTTTTGTCCTTCAATGTTCAACACCTTCAGACTGCCGTCTTCATTCATTGGTACAGAGGCATGGAACAGTAAGTTCGAGTTGTAAATGCCATACATGGAACCATGTTGCAGCAGTTGCTGTACATGATTTTGCAAATGATCGGAAATGAGGAATGAATGTCGCAGCTTTTCTATGAGTTCAACTTCCTCAACAGTCAATTCGTAGGGATGTTCAGGGTCAATAGTGGGGAAGTTAGTATCGGTAAGTTCATACGTAACTCCGTCTACCTTGCAGGTTCCTTCAGCCGGATTGAGGTCGAACAGCAAAGCACGGTCATTCATGTTCCATTCGGGATGTTTCTGGTAGAGAGCACCTTCGAGTTTAAACTGAATGATAGCTATGGCCTTGTGCATTTGAGCTATGAGCTTACACGTTTTTTCGTTTGGTTTCCGGTTAGGGTCTTCAATTTTGGGATAGAACACCTTGCATGAATCATCGGAATAGGTTTCCATGGCAAAGGTAGCCAAAGGAACCATATTGATGCCATATCCTTCCTCTAAAGTTTGCGTATTGGCATAGCGGAATGATAAACGCAGCACACTTGCAATGCAGGTCAAATTTCCGGCTGCAGCTCCCATCCATAGAATGTCGTGGTTACCCCATTGAATATCCCAATTATGGTAATTCGTAAGCGTATCCATAATGATGTGTGCACCAGGTCCTCTGTCGAAGATATCGCCAAGGATATGGAGCTGATCGATGGAGAGGCGTTGAATGAGTTCGCAAATAGCTTCGACAAATCCTGAAGCCCGTCCGGTGCCGATAATAGTCTGGATAATCACACCGACATAGGCTTGCTTGTTTCGGTCGTCAGAACTTTCGTGTAAAAGTTCTTCTATGATATAGGCAAATTCAGACGGCAGACTTTTTCTGACTTTTGAACGCGTATATTTTGAAGAAACACTGCGACAAACAGCTATAAGTTGGTTTAGAATCGTTTGGTAATAATCGGAAATATCCGTATCGTTTTGTTTTACCAGTTCCAACTTTTGTTTGGGGTAATAGATAAGCGTGCACAGGTCACGTATTTCCTTTTCGCGCAGTGTATTGCCGAATATTTCTTTTACCTTACGTTTGATATTACCCGAAGCATTTCGTAATACATGTTGAAAAGCCTCATTTTCGCCATGCAGGTCGGCCAGAAAATGTTCGGTAGGTTTTGGAAGGTGCAATATAGCCTCCAAATTGATGATTTCGGTGGTAACCTTTGATATCGAGGGGAAATCCCTTGATAAAAGTTTCAAGTAACGCAAATCAGCGTTAATGCTGTGGTTGGATATAGTTTGTTTAGGCATAATGGTCAAAGTTTAAAAGTGAATGATTTTTTGGCCAATGGTTTACCTTTTATACAGAACAGACACAGACGTATCAGCCCTGTTTGTTAAATTCTTTGATCAACGCCCCACATGAGTTTATCGCGTAAGGTGTCGAAGAATTTTTTGTGTTCAATTTTGATGACGCGAATGGTGTGATCGGCTTTGCCAACCGTAATCACCGTTTCGCTAGGCAGCGATTCGCTGCGTCCGTCGCACGAAAGCAGAAAGTTATGGCTCCGGCTTTTTACCTCCATACGAATTTCAACATCGTCGCGCACCACAACCGGACGAACAGACAAGCTGTGAGGAGCTACAGGCGAAATGCAGAATGTGCCGGATTGTGGAACCAAAATAGGCCCCCCCACACTGAGCGAATATCCCGTTGACCCGGTGGGTGTGCTGATAATCAGTCCGTCTGCCAAGAAATTTGCCAGGAAGCGATTGTCGATATAGGTGTCGATTTCGATAAGCGACGATATGTCGTGTTTCAGAACAGCAGCTTCGTTCAGGGCATAAGGGTAGAAGTCCGAAAGCACGTTGTTTTTCCGCACAGCAAGTGTTTTACGTTCCTCTATCACATAATCGCCCTGACACAAGGCTTCAAGGGCAGAGTCAATGTTGTCGGGCGAAACGTCAGCCAAAAAGCCTAAGCGTCCGGTATTGATGCCGATTATAGGAATGCCGCTGGTACCTATTTGGGCTGCAGTACCCAAAAATGTGCCATCTCCGCCAATAGAAATAGCCGCATCAATAGGTTTGCTAAACGAGGTGGAACTGAACATGTCGCACCCCGTTAAGTCAATTTTCAATTCATTGTTAATGAATGCTGCAAACTGGTGCTCTACGCAAATTTTTACGCCTAAATCCTGAAGTTTCTGTATGACAGCTGCTACGAACTGATTCTTTTTGGTTTGAAATACGTTGCCAAATAGGGCGAAATGCAGGTTGGGGTATGTCATAGCTTTATATGATAATATTAGGAGTTAGGAGTGCTCGAATTCTTTTGATTTAGCAAATTTTATATTATTCAATCCGATTATAAGATTGTTTATTGCCTAAAATATCGTAATTTTGCACTTTGAAATGGCTAACACCAATCTGATACGCATGTTAGGCTCATAAGTTGACGGGCCATACGTGCGTATTATCGCTTTTGTTTGTAGTTACGTATGGCTTTGCAGTTAAGCGTCAAGACTCTAATCAATTCATTCCTTTTACATTTAAGCAGTAGGCTGAATAATGAAGAGAGTAAATAAGCCGGGCGAATGTTTTGTTTCAGTCAAAGTGCGATTAGCCTTAGCGTAAGCAAAGGTAATGCAAACCAAATGCACAAGCAAAGGAAAATCTGATTTTCTTTGCAAATAGCTGAAGTCGTTGCAACTTTCATTATTGGCAAATATACCTAATTTTCGCAATAGCACTTGAAGGAATATGACTAAATTAAGTGTAAATATCAACAAAGTCGCTACTATACGTAACGCAAGAGGTAACAATAACCCTAATTTATTAAACGTAGCATTAGATTGTGAACGCTTTGGAGCACAGGGTATTACCGTGCACCCTCGTCCCGATGAACGTCACATCAAACGACAGGATGTTTACGATTTACGCCCTCGGTTAACGACCGAATTTAACATAGAAGGTTATCCTACAGACGATTTCTGCAAACTCGTACTTGATGTTTGTCCGGCTCAAGTGACCTTGGTTCCCGATGCTCCCGATCAGCTTACATCGAACCACGGATGGGACACTCAAAAGCACCTGGCGTTTCTGACAGAAAAAGCAGCCATGTTTCACGAGGCTGGAATCAGAGTGAGTATTTTTATATCTCCAGACAATACCATGGCCGATTATGCTTTAAAAGCAGGAGCCGACCGTGTGGAGCTGTATACAGAACCCTATGCTGCCAATTATGCAAAGAATCGCGATGAAGCCATTGCACCTTATTTAGCCACTTCGCTTCATTGTCGTGAAATAGGATTGGGCCTTAATGCCGGTCATGATTTAAGTCTTGATAATTTGGCTTTTTATCATCAAACAATACCTTGGACAGACGAAGTAAGTATAGGTCATGCATTGATTAGCGATGCGCTTTATTTAGGTCTGCAGAATACGATTCAGCTCTATTTGGAATGCTTGAGATAATTTCAGCAAGTTCTGCATCCTATAGAATTCCTTACACACACATGATAATAATTGACTTAACAAAACATATATAAATGATTTATTTATTCTTGGCAGATGGCTTTGAGGATGTTGAGGCCATTGGAACAATAGATATCCTGCGCCGTTGTGGTTTGCAGGTTCAAACACTTAGCGTCTCGGGCAAGCGTGTCGTTACAAGCGCTCATGGTGTAGTAATTAAAGCCGATAGTATTTTCCGCAAGAACCATTTGCTCAACTGCGAAGCCATGGTATTTCCCGGTGGCCTTAAAGGTGCAGAATCTATGGCAAAAAATACGATTTTGCGCCAAACCGTTATGCAACAGGCCATGCAGGGCACCCTTATCGCAGCGATTTGTGCAGCACCCATGATTTTAGGTGCAGCCGGTGTGATTCGTAATAAGCACGTAACCATTTATCCGGGCATGGAGGCACATGTAGCAGAAGGCATTTACCATAATAATGCTTATGTAGTGGAGCATGACAACTTTATTACAGCTTCAGGACCTGCTGCAACCCGTTACTTTGCAACTGCTATTGCCCGCCACTTGTTACCGATGCCCAATGCGGTTGATGAAGTGGAGCATGCCATGGGATTCACGGCAAGCTATGCCGGTGTTGAGCCGATTCTTAAGTTTAATTGATAAGTGGGTATTTGCTGCGAGTAAGCAGGTAGGTAGAACTTATTATTACGAATGAATGCGGTGTAAGAGCTTGATTGTAAGTATAAACAATTCGACTGAGTAATATAATTTTCAACATCTACTTATCATCATCAATATAACTGTCGGCTGTGTTTGGCAAAGTCAATTTTATTTGAGCTTAGCCGGATACAGCCGACATTTGTATTAAATTTGCATAGCAGAATTCCGGTGTATGCCTGTTTGAAGTTAAGTATCGGAAAAGTTTGGATGATATCCGACTAATCTTAAAAAGTATTTTTCAATCATTTGCAATGAACCCTTTACAGACTGATATTAAATATTTAAAAGGAGTAGGACCTATTCGGGCAAAGTACTTGAATGAGGACCTGAAGGTGCATACCATGCGCGATATACTGTATCAGTTTCCCTACAAGTACATCGATCGGAGCGTCATACATAAAGTGTGCAATTTGGTCGAAGGAATGCCATACGTGCAACTTCGTGGGCAAATAGTGTCGAAAAATGTAGAGGGTAGTGGTCGTCGTGAACGTTTGGTTGCCGTTTTTTACGATGGAACAGGGTATGTGTCGCTTGTATGGTTTAACTCAATCAAGATGTTCGACAAGCAACTGCAGTATAACCATAATTACCTATTACTTGGCAAGCCAAACAACTTTAACGGACAAATAAGTATTCCCCATCCAGAACTGGAGGATGCCGATGAGGCTTTGAAACATCCGCTGACCATGCTGCCTTATTATCATACCTCTGAGCGTATGAAAAAGCATGGCCTTGATTCCAAACAAATAAGTGATTTGGTGAGTCGTGCGTTTCAAACTTTTGGGCAGCAAATCATACCCGAATCGCTTCCGGATTATTTAACATCGCGTTATAACCTGCTTCCCTTAGACCAGGCACTGCGTACCATTCATCACCCGGAATCTTCGGCATCTTTGCCTGAAGCTGTACGCCGATTAAAGTTCGAAGAACTCTTTTATTTGCAACTCGACATATTGCGCTATAACAAACAGCGTAAGACGTGTAATGCAGGTTTTGTTTTTCAGCGTGTCGGCGATGTGTTTTTACAATTCTACAATGAGTGCCTTACATTCCAGCTGACTAATGCCCAAAAGCGTGTGGTGCGTGAAATACGAAAGGATGTGTCGACTGGCAGACAGATGAATAGATTGCTGCAAGGCGACGTGGGAAGCGGAAAGACCATCGTGGCGTTGCTGTGCTGCTTGCTGGCCGTCGACAATAAATTTCAGGCATGTATCATGGCTCCAACCGAAATTCTGGCCGAACAGCACTTTGCCTCCATTTCGGAATATACAGAAAAGCTACCCATTAAAATAGGGTTACTAACCGGTAATGTAAAAGGAAAGAAACGCACACAGGTTTTGCAGCAATTAGCCGACGGAACGTTGAATATACTGGTAGGTACGCATGCACTGATTGAGCCTTCGGTCGCTTTTTATAACCTCGGATTGGTTGTTATCGACGAGCAACACCGATTCGGGGTGAAGCAGCGTGCCCGTTTGTGGCAAAAAAATGTGCAGCCACCCCATATCCTGGTCATGACAGCCACCCCAATTCCTCGTACCTTGGCCATGACTGTGTATGGCGATTTGGATGTCAGTGTTATCGACGAACTTCCGCCAGGCAGAAAGCCCATCGAAACAGTGCATTACCGCCAGGCAGACCGACCGCGCTTGTATGAAGGCATACGCTATCAATTGAAGTTAGGCCGGCAAATTTACGTGGTGTATCCGCTTATCAAAGAAAACGAAAAGCAAAATTTACGCGATTTGGAAACCGGATATAGCCAGTTGGTAGAGGTATTCAGTGATTACAAGGTTGGCATGGTTCATGGTAAAATGAAGCCGGCCGATAAAGAAGAGGCTATGCGTGCATTTAAACAGCACGAAACGCATATACTGGTGTCGACCACTGTGATTGAAGTAGGTGTGAATGTACCGAATGCCTCGGTGATGGTAATCGAAAATGCCGAACGCTTTGGTTTGGCACAGTTGCATCAGCTGCGAGGCAGGGTAGGGCGTGGAGCCGAACAGTCCTATTGCATCCTGATGACCAATAACCGCTTGAGCGATGTGACACAGCGGCGTATGCAGGTTATGGTAGACAGTACTGATGGCTTTGTGATTGCCGAAGAGGATTTAAAACTTCGCGGCCCCGGCGATTTGGACGGAACGGCCCAAAGTGGTATGCCCTTTGACCTGAAAATTGCCAATCTGGTTAAGGATCAGGAGTTGATGGACGTGGCTCGCGAGGCAGCTGCTGAAGTGCTATCTTGTGATCCTATGGAAAATTTACCGCAAAATGAGATTGTTTGGAAACAATTACGTATGCTGAAAAATAACATGATCAATTTTTCGGCCATATCGTAGTTCTGGTTGAAATCTTCGCTTATCTGCGTTGCAAAGTATCAAGTGTTAGCTCTGGTTATTGGGCAGCATAATGAGCGATGCAATCTTCAGTTTACGCACAAAGTGTCAGTGTCGGTAGGCTCGATATCTGCGACAACTATTCAAGCATTAGGTTGCTCAAAAAGCAAAATTTGATTAAAATATACCGTATTGCTTTTCAGCTTCCTCCGTTGCATTTAGCTACTAGTTGCTCTGTCAGCAAAAATTACTCCGTGATTGTGTATTTTTTCTCCAAGCCAGTTGAAATTAGTTCCGATCTAGTTGAAATTAGTTCCGAGCTAATTTGATTTAGTTCCGAGCTAATTTCAACAATCTCGGAACTACTGATAATCAGCGCTTTCAAAAGTACAAGAAATGTTGATTCGCGAATAGCTCCGACGTCCGGAATGCAAGGCTCTTAGGCAATACAAAATTTTGCATCTATTATACGACAATTACAAGCGTTTGCAATGCCCAAAATACTCGCTGGTACAGAAAAGCAGCTACAGCATCATCAGGCAATTTTAATGTATAACATGTTTTATCTGCATCATATTAATTAGTATTGAACGCTTGTTTAACATGGTCATTATTATCTCGTAATTACTACAACGATAGCAAATTTTATGTTAGGTATTTTGAAAAATTGGACACTTCCCATAGCAATTATATTAGGCATTGTGGGGTACTTTGTTTTTGCTCATTGCGCATGCTTCGATATATTACGGCCGCATGCCATGGAAGTGGTTTCGGTGGTGCAGCCTGTTTTAATATTCTGCATGCTGTTTCTGTCTTTTTGCAAGATAGATATGCGTAAGATGTCACTGCGAAGTGCTCATCTTTTATTGTTGTTCATACAAAGTGTATCATTCCTTTTGTTAGGATTGGTTATTTACATGTTCCCTCATGTGACGGGACGGGTTATTATTGAAGCAGGTATGCTGTGTATGATATGTCCTACAGCAACAGCGGCAGCAGTGGTTACACAAAAGTTAGGCGGCGATGCAGCAGACGTCACGTCGTATACATTGCTCATCAACTTGTTGGTGGCCATACTCATTCCTGCCTTTCTACCTGTGATTTATCCCACACATTGCCAAAGTTTTGAATTATCGTTTTGCCTGATACTTGGAAAGGTTTTTCCGGTGCTGATATGTCCTCTTTTTATGGCGCAGTTTGTACGCCTTTTTTGTCGTAAAACGCATTCATTTTTATGCTCGTTTCGGAATCTGGCTTTTTACTTATGGGCCGTTTCATTGAGTATTGCCATAGCAGTTACTACGCGAAGTTTCGTACATACTGATCATCCCTTATCTGAGTTGTTAGGAATAGCTGTTGTGTCATTCTGCTGTTGTTTGTTACAATTTGCATTAGGCCGATATATCGGTAAGCGTAAAGGCTATGCTGTAAGTACTACGCAGGCTTTGGGACAGAAAAATACGGTTTTTGCTATATGGTTGGGCTATACATTCTTCAATCCCGTGACATCATTGGCCGGCGGATTCTATAGTATTTGGCATAATCTGTATAACACGTGGCAAATGCAGAGATACCATCAAAAGAAACATGCGAAAAGTGGTCAATAGCGCAGTCAGCATTATTCGTTTCATTCATAAAAAATCTCAGCATAGCGAGAACATTATAATTCGCTATGCTGAGATATGTTTTTATCTTTGCTGTTATCGAGCAGATATATGTGTGATGTCGTTGGGGTTAGTTTATTTTATAGAATCCCATTGTTCAGCCTCTTCTTGAATACATTGCATGCTTTCTTCCAAATTGCTTTTTCCTGTAAAAGGATAAAGTTTGGCATGCAAAAGAACCGGACAATATTTTGATGCCAGCTGTAGGCTTTGCAACAACGATGTTTTGTCGTGAAGCAAATAGCAGGCCACTACCTCAAATGCATAGATACTCAAAGAATCAATGTTTGTAATGGGTTCTTCAATAATCTGATGCAAGAGTTCCTTTGATGTTGCTATGTAAAGTTCAGAGTTCTTGAAGGTGTTGTAATATTCAATGATTGATTGCACCATTTGCAGGCATTCTCTGTCTGTATGATCGTTTTGCAGCAAATCTTCAAAAACGTCTATGATAGCTTGCGGTTGCCGAGTTTCATAGAATATGGTTGTGAGCTGAAAGCGTATGTCATTGGGCATAGAACCCAAAGAACTGAGTGTGAACATGATTTCTTGCGCATTGTCGTTTTGTCCAAGAAATGCATACGCATAGGCTGTTGCGCAAATCAAACGACTGCGGCCTGGGTTTTCCATCGGACAAAGACGTAATGCCTCATGAAAAGCATCGAGTGCCTGTGGGTATTTTTCAGATACAAGATATTGTTCGGCAGCATACATGTGGAATGAATAATCCTCATTGATGCTGTCTGCATATTGTTTGTAAAAATCAAATCCCTCTGCTTGGCGATTGAGGTGGAACAATGCAAAGAGCTTTAAACTGAGTGTTTGCTCGTTTCCGGGTTTGATAGCCAACGAATAATCACAGCTTGCTATGCAGTTTTCGTATTCTTCAACTTTCATTTGTAAGTTGGCCAACTGCGACCAAGAGGCGGCATCGAATGTGTTATTATCAACCACGCGGGTCAGATAGTCCATGCTTTGCTTGAAATCGTGAATCTGAAAGTATGATTCAGCCAATAATTCATCAGTTTTTGCACGCGACTTATGGTTTTCGGGTATTTGCCGGAGAAAGTGCTGGGCTCGTTTCGTATATCCATAATCCAGCAATATTTCGCCAAGGTCTATGAGCCACTCATAGTATTCATCATTTTTTTCATGGGGAAGGTGTTGCATGATTCTTTGTTCAGCCTTTTTAGGTTTTCCCCCTGCAGCCTCCCATTCGGCTAAAAGTGCTTGTACATCTCGGTTCTCTCTATTGGTTACTTCGCCAATGACTGTTAAGGCTTCATTCCATTTACCTCTGTTCTTTAGTCTGTAGGCTTTTACAATGAGCACTTCTTCATGTTGAGGATGCATTTTTTCTGCATAAATCAGGAGCCTGTCTGCATCGAACAATCTTCCTTCTTTCTCGTAGTAGTCTTCAATATCCAGCAGGGTTTCAGCGTCCATATAGAAGTTGCTGCAATTATCTATATTACGCTCGTATTCTTCAATGGCATCTTGTAAAAATTTATCCATAGTCTTAAAAAAGTAAGGCTATAAAGCTAGTATTGCCCGATGGTGTAAAATCGGTTGTCTAACTTTATAGCCTTTGTTAATGATTAAATCCTAATAACGGTATGGATTACTTCTTGGCATTCCAACTGTCTTTCAAACCTACCGTTTTATTGAAGATCGGATGCTCCTTGGTTGAATGTGTATCGGCTGTAAAGTAGCCCGTACGTTGGAATTGCAGGTATCTGTTACCTGTTTCATTCTCAACAGCATATTTTTCAACGTAGCAGTTATCCAACACTTTCAACGAGTCGGGATTAAGCAATTCGCGGAAGTCGCGTTCGTCAGCTGAGGGGTTCTCAACGGTAAACAATCTGTCGTACAAGCGTACTTCAGCTTTTACGCAGTGTGCCGTGCTAACCCAATGGAGTGTACCTTTAACCTTGCGGTTTGCACCTTCCATACCGCTCTTGCTTTGGGGATCGTATTCAGCGTAAATTTCTTCAATGGTGCCGTCAGCCGCTTTTTTGCAGCCGGTACATTTTACGATGTAGGCATTTTTCAAGCGTACTTCTTTTCCGGGAACCATACGGAAGAATTTTTTGGGAGCATCTTCCATAAAGTCTTCACGCTCAATCCACAATTCACGACTGAAGGTAATGGTGTGTGTGCCATCTGCCTCGCATTCGGGATTGTTGACGGCTTCCATTTCCTCGGTTTGTTCTTCAGGATAATTGGTAATGATGAGTTTAACCGGATTCAATACTGCACTTACGCGTAAAGAGCGTGCGTTCAGGTCTTCGCGGGCTGCAGCTTCAAGCATCGCATAGTCATTAAGCGCATCAAACTTGGTGTAACCAATCATGTCGATGAACTTTCTGATGGCCTGCGGTGAATAGCCTCTTCTGCGTAATCCGCATACGGTCGGCATACGGGGGTCGTCCCAACCATCTACCAAGTGTTCCTGAACCAAAGCCAGCAACTTACGTTTCGACATAACCGTATAGGTTAAGTTCAAACGGTTGAATTCGTATTGGCGAGGACGGTTGTCAGCCAAGTCGTTGCCTTCTTTCAGTTCGTCAATGAAGTAGTCATAGAGTGGGCGGTGGGGTACGAACTCCAATGTACAGATAGAGTGGGTAACGCCTTCAAAGTAGTCGCTCTGACCATGTGCAAAATCATACATAGGATACACCTTCCATTTGCTTCCGGTACGGTGATGTTCTTTGTTGATGATTCTGTATATGATAGGATCGCGGAAGTGCATATTGGGATTGGCCATATCGATTTTGGCACGCAGAACCATAGCACCTTCAGGAATCTCGCCGGTGTTCATTTTCTCAAACAGAGCAAGACTTTCTTCAACAGGTCTGTCGCGATAAGGGCTGGCAGAACCCGGTTGAGTCGGTGTACCCTTTTGCGCTGCAATCTGTTCGCTTGTTTGTTCATCAACGTAGGCTTTGCCTTCTTTAATCAAACGAACGGCAAAATCCCAAAGTTGCTGAAAATAGTCAGAAGCATGATAAATGTTGCCCCATTTGAATCCCAGCCATTCAATGTCTTCCTTGATGGCTTCTACATATTCGGTATCTTCCTTTTGGGGGTTGGTATCGTCAAATCGCAAGTTGCAGATGCCACCAAATTTTTGTGCAGTTCCGAAGTCCATGCAAATAGCTTTGGCATGTCCAATGTGCAAGTAGCCGTTAGGTTCAGGCGGGAATCTGGTTTGTAATCTTCCACCATTTTTACCCTCCTTCAAATCATTGGCAACGATTTGTTCGATAAAGTTCAAGCTCTTTTTTTCAGTGCTTTCGTTGGTTATATTTTCAGTCATAGTTGTGATATTTCTAATTAGCCATTTCCGAGATGAACTTAATGCGAACCAATCTGATTTCCTCTTCCGAGTAGTCGTTGCCTAATTCGTCCAGTGCACTGTCCAAGTCGTCAGTTTCGCTCTCTTTGAAATACTGATAAATGTCATCAATGTGATCTTCATCCATTATGTCATAGATAAAGTAATCAATGTTGATTTTAGTACCAGAGTAAACGATAGCTTCTATTTCGTCGAGGAGTTCGTCAAATTCAATACCTTTTACCACGGCGATATCGTCGAGTGCCACTTTACGGTCGATGCTGTGTATAATGCTTACTTTTATTTTCGACTTGTTGGCAACTGTACGAATGCGCAGGTCTTCAGGGCGTTCAATTTCGTTTTCCTCGCAGTGTTTCTTAATAAGTTTGCAAAATTCTTCGCCATATCGTTTGGCTTTTCCAGCTCCTACGCCAGGAATGTTTTGCAACTCATCAAAATTTTGAGGATAGATGGTAGCCATAGCTTCGAGCGAACCATCCTGGAAGATTACGTAAGGGGGAACATCCAGTTCTTTTGAAAGTTTCTTACGCAAGTCTTTCAACATTTTGTAGAGTGTCGGGTCGACAGCACAAGCTGCGCCACCTTGCGGTTCTGCATCTACTTCCTCTTCTTCATAATTGCGGTCTTCAACAATCATGAACGATGTGGGGTGTTTCAGGAAATCATGTCCTTCTTCAGTAACTTTGAGAACACCGTAGTTATCAACATCTTTGTCAAGATAGCCCGAAATAAGAGCTTGACGAATTACGGCATTCCATTTAATTTCACTATCATCGTCACCACATCCGAATACTTCGAGCTGATCATGTCTGTGTGCACAAACTTCTTCGGTTTTGTGTCCCAATAGGATGTCTTTTACATAATCATCACGAAAATGCTCTTTAGTGGCAATAATTACTTCCAGCAGTTTTATTAAGTTAGATTTAGCTTCCACTTGTTGTTTAGGGTGTTTGCAGTTATCGCAGTTTCCGCAGCTCTCTTTGTCGTAATGTTCGCCAAAGTAGTGAAGTAGTAATTTACGGCGACATACAGAACTTTCTGCGTAAGCAGCTGTTTCTTTAAGGAGTTGTCGGCCTATATCCTGTTCGGCAATGGGCTTTCCCTCCATGAACTTTTCTAGTTTTTGTAAATCTTTTCTGGAGTAAAAGGCTATACATTTGCCTTCACCCCCGTCACGTCCGGCGCGACCTGTTTCTTGATAGTAACCTTCAAGGCTCTTGGGTATGTCGTAGTGGATGACGAATCTAACGTCGGGCTTGTCGATACCCATGCCAAAGGCAATGGTGGCAACGATTACGTCAATACGTTCCATCAGGAAATCGTCCTGTGTCTGAGAACGATTGACAGAATCCATGCCAGCATGATAAGCTTGAGCCTTGATGTCGTTGGTTCTCAGAACTTCTGCCAATTCTTCCACCTTCTTCCGACTCAGACAGTATATAATACCACTGCATGTAGGTTGCTGTTTGATGAACTTTATGATGTCGCGGTCGATATCTTTGGTTTTCGGGCGTACCTCATAGTACAAGTTAGGGCGGTTAAAAGAACTTTTATATTCCACGGCATCCATAATGCCTAAGTTCTTTTTTATGTCCGTCCGAACTTTATCTGTTGCAGTAGCAGTTAATGCTATGATAGGCGCATTGCCAATATCATTGATAATGGGTCTGATTTTTCTGTATTCAGGTCTGAAATCATGTCCCCACTCTGATATACAATGAGCTTCGTCTATAGCATAGAAAGAAATTTTGACAGAACGTAGAAATTCGACATTGTCTTCTTTTGTCAAAGATTCCGGAGCTACATAAAGCAACTTTGTGATGCCGTTCCGAATATCAGATTTTACCTTCTCAATCTGGCTTCGGTTCAGTGAAGAATTGATGAAATGAGCAATGCCGTCAATCTGACTGGTATGTCGTACTGCATCCACCTGATTCTTCATCAAAGCAATGAGGGGAGAAATTACAATAGCTGTTCCCTCCATTACCAATGCAGGTAATTGATAGCACAGGGATTTGCCGCCGCCTGTTGGCATCAGTACAAAAACATGATGTCCATCAAGCAACGAACGTATGATAGCTTCTTGATTATTTTTGAATGATTCGAATCCGAAGTGATCTTTAAGAGCCTTCTTCAAATTTTGTTCTTCCTTCATAGCTTTTCTTGGTGGCTTAGAGGTTAGGATCTGCGTGAACATTTATCAAGCAATGACCTGCTCGATTTTTATTCACCAAAGCAAAGTTATAACATTTTTCTCAAAATCGAAACAATGTATCAAAAATATTTTTCTCTTTATGTCCTCTAATTATTAGTTTCTGACAGCCACGAGTGAATAAATGAAGTTGCTCTGTAAGGATCGGAAGTATATAATCAAGAATAAGGCCGCTTTGTATTAGATACAATCGCGGCCTATATTTTAAATTGATAGGGTATTTGCTCGAAGTTTGGTATTCCAGGCTTCTTGCTAATTATTCATGGTTATGCTCGAAACTTAAAGTTTGTCACTTTTTTCCATTTGTTCTGCAGCATATTCCTTGCTAACAGTAAATGATTTTTGTTTCGAAGATGGCATTTCAAACATGGCGTCCATCATAATGCTTTCAACAATTGAGCGCAAGCCTCGTGCGCCAAGCTTAAACTCAACCGCTTTATCTACTATATATTCTAACGCTTCGGGAGTAAAGTTCAGCTTTACACCATCCATGTCAAAAAGTTTAGTATATTGTCTTACGATAGAGTTTTTCGGTTCGGTCAAGATTTTGCTCAACGCATTCTTATCTAACGGATTAAGATAAGTCAATACCGGAAGACGACCAATGATTTCAGGAATCAAACCAAATGATTTCAAATCTTGAGGTTCAATGTACTGCATCAGATTTTTGGGGTCAATTTTCTTGGCATTTTGAACCGAGTTATAGCCAACGGTATGTGTATTGAGTCGCTGGGCGATTTTCTTTTCGATACCATCAAAGGCACCTCCACAAATGAATAGTATGTTGCGTGTGTCAACGTGGATGTAGTCTTGGTCGGGATGCTTGCGGCCTCCTTTGGGCGGAACATTGACGATAGAGCCCTCAAGCAACTTGAGCAACCCTTGCTGCACACCTTCTCCGCTCACGTCGCGCGTAATAGAGGGGTTATCGGCTTTGCGGGCAATTTTATCTATTTCATCAATAAATACAATGCCTCGTTCAGCGCGTTCAACATTGAAGTCTGCTACTTGCAACAAACGCGACAAGATGCTTTCAACGTCTTCGCCCACATAGCCAGCTTCTGTAAATACAGTAGCATCAACTATTGTAAAAGGAACGTCGAGTAACTTGGCAATCGTTCGTGCCAAAAGCGTTTTGCCGGTACCTGTTGAACCAACCATGATGATGTTTGATTTTTCGATGTCAACATCGTCATTGTTGTTTTTTTGTTGTTGGGTTATTCGTTTGTAGTGGTTGTATACAGCAACGCTCAAATAGCGTTTTGCTGCATCCTGACCGATAATGTATTGATCGAGGTATTCTTTAATCTCCTTAGGTTTAGGCACTTTCTTCATGTCGAGAGTGGGTGCATCTTTACCACTTTTTGAAGAATCCGTATGCAATATCTCAGGAGCATATTCGCTTATCATTTCATAAGCTTTTGCCACACAGTCGGAACAGATAAAGCCTGTTGCTCCAGTAAGCATCATGGGCACCTCGTCTTCCGTTCTGTTGCACAGTAAACATCTGTTTTTCTTGCTTGCCATAAGTTACAATTAGGTGATGACGGTTGTCTTATTTTATCTTGCACTTAGGTTCAAAGATTTTATCAATCATGCCATATTCTTTGGCTTCAGCAGCAGTCATCCAATAGTCTCTGTCGGAGTCTGCCCATACTTTGTCGAACTCAGTGTGTGAGTGATCGGCAATGATTTGATACAATTCTTTTTTAAGCTTTTGGATTTCGCGTGCAGTAATTTCAATGTCAGAGGCTTGTCCTTGTGCACCCCCCATAGGTTGGTGAATCATTACGCGGCTATGAGGTAGGGCAGAGCGCTTATCTTCCTGTCCTGCTACGAGTAACACAGCTGCCATTGATGCTGCCATGCCGGTGCAGATTGTGGCTACATCGCTTTGGATAAATTGCATTGTGTCGTAGATACCCAAGCCTGCATAAACAGAACCACCTGGAGAGTTTATGTAGATAGAAATATCCTTGCCAGGATCCGTTGAGTCCAGATACAGAAGTTGAGCCTGAAGCGTGTTAGCTGTGTAATCATCAATTTGTGTGCCCAAAAAGATAATTCTGTCCATCATCAAACGTGAAAACACATCCATTTGTGTCACGTTTAATGTGCGTTCTTCCAAGATATAGGGATTTAAATATTGATTTTGGCTTTTGATAACATCGTCAAGCACCATTGAGTTGATGCCTGCCTTGGAGGTTGCAAATTTTCTAAAGTCATTCATCATTATTGCGAAAGTTGAAGTGTTCAAAATATACTTTATCCCTATTAGGGGAGTGATACATTGTATAAACAAATAGTGTGCCAATGTGCGCAGAATACACACATTGGCACATCCTATTTCTTAACTAATAGAATCAGCAAAGCGCTATTAGTTGTATGTTTCAATGTTACGTTATCTGATATAGACTTTGAATAAACGTTCTATATCGGATTGTATTATTCAAACATTTTGGCAAAATCCTCAGAAGAAATCGACTTGTGGTTCAGCGTAACAACTTCTTTGAGTTTTTCAGTAAGTTTCTGGTCAATGCAACGGTCAACCAAGGCGTGAACCTGATTTTCGTTCTTCAACATTTCCTGAGCATAGTTTTCAAGGTACTCATCGGGAATGTTGTTCATTCCGTACTGAGCGAACTGGAAGCGAGCAGCCTGAATAGCAGTGGCCTTCAGATCCTTGTCTTCAACCTTGATATCGTTGGCCTTAACCAACTGTTCCTTAATCAAGTGCCATTTCAGTTCTTCAAGGCTCTTAACGAAGTTGTCTTCAACGTACTTTTCGTCCTTGTCCTTGTTGTTAGCCTTCATGATGGTCTTCAGCAAGTCTTCGGGGAATTCCAAAGCACCAACCTTTTGTTCCATATAGGCTCTTACGTCCAAAAGGAATTTGTAGTTGCTATCGTTAATCTGCAAGTCCTTGATGGTCTGCTTAACCTTTTCGCGAGCTTCTTCTTCAGTTTTAACTTCTTCGCCGAATACATTGTTGAAGAATTCTTCGTTGAGTTCAGCGGGAACGAAGCGGCTGATTTCGTTGATTTCGAAGTTGAAGTTTCCAGCGTGGTTCTTCACTTCTTCTTTTTCAATTTTCAGCAGGGCAGCCAATTCAGCTTCGTTAGCTTCGTAAGCAGCGTTGGGGCTGAACGTGATAACCTGATTCTTCTTAGCACCTTCGAAGAGTTTCTTCTGATCATCGTTCTTGAAGAATGAAGGCATGAGTGAAGCAGTTTCAATGTTTATGCCACCTTCTTTAGCCTGACCTTCTTCGTTAAGTTCAACGAGCTGACCGCGTACAACGTCACGATCTGCATATTCTTCAACATCTTCGGGGTGACCAGCCTGCTGACGGAGAGCGTCGAGCTGCTTGGTAACCATTTCGTCGGCTACTTCGATGTCGTAGAAATCTACGGTATCATTAGCAGAAAGTTCAGCAGTGAATTCAGGAGCCAATGCGATGTCGAAGATGAAGGTGAAATCATCTTGCTTTTCGATGTCCTGAGGAATTTGCTTCGTGCTGCCGATAGGTTCGCCGAGCATATTGATTTGGTTGCTCTTGATGTAATCGAACAAGCTTTCCTGAAGTAAGCGGTTTACTTCTTCAGCCTTAGCCTGAACGCCATACATTTTCTTTATAAGAGACATGGGCACTTTGCCTTTACGGAAACCGGGCATTTGTGCCTGCTGGGCAAAGTTCTTGAGTGCTTTTTCTACTTTGGGCTGGTAGTCAGCTTTTTCCATGTTAATGGTGAGTTCACCGCTAACATTGCTAACCTTGTTAAATTGAATATTCATTTTGTACTTACGTTGTTGTTTTTAATCACATTTTGAATGCTAATTATGGATAGATAGGTTGTACCCACATTACTTAGCGGCAGCAAATTTAATATTTTTCTTTCAAATTCTTTGGTTTTATGCCGAGAATTTTATTTTCATTGGCTGTCAATAGTTGTTAGCATTCATTTTTAAGCTGTTAAAGCGCAGGGTTTTATTCAACTCGCATATCCTCCGAGGGGTGAAATCCTCTTAAGAAGTCGGTTATCTGCATGCGTTTTTTGCCGGCCAGTTGAATCGTTTCAAGTTTGAGATAGCCGTCACTTAAAGCTACTTTCAGGAAGGTTTTTCCGTCAGTTATCACGGTTCCCAAAGGTTCAGTGGGCGAATCGTTAAACTCCTTAGTTGCAGCATAGATTTTGAGTACACTTTTTTTGCCGTTGCACGTCAGTTCGGTCCAGGCTGCAGGATAGGGCGAAAGGCCGCGCACAAAGTCGTAGGTATATTTAACTCCTTTGTTCCAATCAATCCGACAAGTTTCCTTGAATATTTTGGGAGCAGGGCGCAGCGGTTCGTCGGTAGTGAGTTCTGATTGCGGGATAGGATGAATATTATCCTTTAAAATGTTGTCAACAGTTTCAATGACCAAGTCACTGCCTAAATACATCAACTTATCGTGCACATCTTCTGCATTGTCTGTATCTAAGATAGGCACAGGAACGCGCTGAATGACACTGCCCGTGTCAATGTCATGATCAAGGAAGAACGTAGTAATGCCGGTTTTAGTGTCACCATTGATGATTGCCCAGTTAATCGGGGCAGCACCGCGGTACTGCGGCAGCAAGGCGGCATGCAAGTTGAACGTACCTAGTCGTGGCATGTTCCAAACCACTTCGGGCAGCATTCTGAAGGCCACCACAATTTGTAAGTCAGCTTTCAGGTTTCGCAGTTCTTCGATGAAGTCCGGATCTTTCAGTTTGGCCGGTTGCAATACCGGAAGACCATTTGCTACAGCATATTGTTTAACGGGTGACGAAGAAAGTTCGTTCTGATGTCGGCCAATGGGCTTGTCAGGCATCGTAATAACACCAACGACGTTATATCCGCCCTCAACTAACTTTTTAAGTGGTTCCACCGCGAAGTCGGGTGTACCCATATATACGATTCTCAGAGATTGTTTGTCGCTCATGCGTGGTATTCTTTATATGTATATAGTCGTGTGTGGCAAGTGAGCAATGACAGCACTGTGTCTTTTTAAAGCAACACACCGGCTCGTTTCGCTGTTTTATTTCGTGGCAGTATAAAGTGTGCTCAGTCCGAAAGTAAAACGCTTGAACTTAACATCCGTAAATCCGGCTTTGCTTAAGATGCCTTGCATTTCCTCGCCTTGCGGAAAGGCCTCCATGGTTGCCGGAAGATAGGTGTATGCTTTATTGTCGCGCGAAATGATTTTGCCCAGCATCGGCATAAACACGTGCGAGTAAAAGTGAAACAACTGCTTCATGGGGAAACTGTTGGGCGAAGTCAATTCGATAATCACCAATCTGCCACCGGGCTTAAGCACCCTGCACATTTCCTGCAGTCCGCGGTCCAGATTCTCAAAGTTACGTATGCCGTAAGCCACCATCAGTGCATCGTAAGTATTGTCGGGCAAGTGCAGATCAAGACAGTCCTCTCTTTGAAAATGAATGATGTCCGATAATCCGGCTTCCGCCACTTTTTTGCGTCCGACATTCATCATGCCTTCCGATAAGTCGATGCCTAAAAGTTCCTGGGGCTTGAGTTCCTTAGCAGCGAGAATGGCAAAATCGCCTGTTCCGGTTGCTACATCCAGAATGCGTTGTGGAGCATAAGGGCGCAATGAATCAATGGCCGCTTTTCGCCAATGTTTGTCAATTCCGAACGACAGCGTATGATTCAGTAAGTCGTAAGAGTGGGCAATGCTATCGAACATTTGTCTCACTTGTTCTCCCTTACTGCCATTATTACCGTAAGGTTTTATTCGTTCTTGTTTGTAACTCATAAGTAGGTGTTCTCAAGTAGGCAGCGTTTTACGAGCTGCCACTGGTGTAATGTCTGAAATGAAAGGGATGAAGTGGATGAAATGACAGAGTCTGACCGGTTAGAAATAAAATAGGTTCATTTTATTCCCACAGTCCGGTTCATGCCACCACATTCTTGACTGCTTGTATCATGCAAATCTTTTTGTCCGGATGCCATCAAAATCCCTTTTCAATGAAAGCAAATGCGAAGTTACAAATTTATAATGAATCAGTAGACGCTCAATCTTAACTTTCCTTTCATCTCCCTTCGGTAAATGCGTTGTCGAAAAGCATCGCGTAAAGCAGATAATGCGTTTTGTCATCGAATTTGGTATCAATGAAAAAAGGTTCGTTTAGCGGCTGAACCGTCTAAACGAACCTATGAAGTCGTCATAAAAGTTTAGACGACTTCTATATAATGATGTAAGCAGGGCTCTGTGTGTTAGCTTCTATTCATCCCAGATGCCTTCTGATTTTTGACTGAGTTCCACAAAGCCTTTGTCGGCATGGCTTTCTTCAACTTGAATACCACTGCATGCAATCAGTCCTTCGCATTGGATGTCGACCACCATAATTTGTGGTGCTTGATATAATTTTTTGTTCATATTTTAAAAGATAATTTGTTTGAAACGATGACAGTTGCGAACAACAGAATGTCCGCATCTGTCGAATCGTGTCAAGAGTTTTACGAACTCAGATTATGGCTGAACTTTCAGAAAAACTTTTTGTCCGTTCACAATGTAGAGCCCGTCATGTTTTACCTTATTCACGCGGCGTCCTTGTAAATCGTAAATGACTTTAGCGTTGTTTTCAGTCATTTGTTCCTCGATGCCCGTTTGAGTTTCGTCGAAGCTGAATGACAGAGGAGCCGATGAAGAGCTGGTTAAAGGCAAATAGATTTTGTTGGCCGACACTTTGAAGTGTTTACCATTGTCTGTGCCCTTATTGCCGTTAGTAATCGTACCGTCAGCGTTGTATTCCAACCAGGCTTTGTACAAACCTACCTTGTTGTTTTTAGCACCAAACAGGTAGTACGAAGTCGAGGGCTTGCCTTCGAGGTACTGATTGAATGAAGCACCGTAGAGTAAATTCGGATGGTTAATAGCTTCTGCCGCATTGTTCGCAACGTAGTTCAGACGATACGTATCGGCAGCGGCTTTAACAATGACCGGAGTAGCAGCAGGCACCAAGCCATCGGCTATTTCTGTAAGTTTTAACGAGTTGCCGTTAATCTCACTTACTCTGTAAGCCTTTACATTTTCGGGCAACTTCACAGCGTAATCCAAGTAAAGTCCGGCATAACCGTATTTCCTGATTACGAGGTCGTGGCCTATGGTTTCGCAAGCCACTTCGTCAATGTACCATCCGTCCAATTTGGCTTCAGTGGCCAATTCTTCAGCGCGCACCGGTTCGGTTCCCGCATGAATCAGAGCAACGAGTCCATCGTTGTTTATAGGTCTGATTTGGAAGGCTTTGCCATTTTCTTTAGCAGCGAGTTCGCTTCCCTCCTTGGCGTCAGTAAGGAATGAAGTGGTGTGTAAACTCTTCAGGAACATATTGCCTGATTCGTTAACAAACTGCCAAACTGCCTGACTTTGGGTAGCGTTTGCTTCAGTGCCGGCTTTGAGTTTGTTATCAGCGTCTACATAGAGCATCACTGCATTACGGCTATCCTTTTTGCGCAACGTGTAGAACTTGTCGGCTTCGGGTTGATGGTATGCCAGTTCGCCATACGCCTTTTCCCATTCCTGACGAATTTTTGTATAATCAGCAGCCGTAGCTCCACGATAGGAAAGCAGGTAGGCTGCGCGTGCATATACTTTATTGTATGCTTCGGCAGAAGATGCAGTCCATTGTCCAACTTTGTTGCCAACCTTCAGCTCGTACATGGGCAGATAGGCTGTTTGGCTGAACTTAACCAATTCGTTGTAAGGTGCCGAGGCTTCCTTAGCTTTCAACAGTGAATCGTACACCTGTTGCAAGTTGGCTATTTGCTCATCAATCATGGCTTCAGATGCTGCTGCGCTTTGAATGGATTTGGCAGCAACCATCAGGAGTTCGGCATCAATGATTTGTGAGTCGTTGACGCAGGTAAACTCTTTGCGCTTGTTGACTTTTACGTCAAGTTTGTAGTCGTAACCGTTCAATGAAAATTCTGCCATTGCAAAGCAATACTGTCCCATCTTCTGATCGTTTGATTCCGTCACCACAAAACGTAGGTAACGATACTTACCAGTGGGCGTGATTTTGGGCGATTTCCATTGTTTGCCATTTTGAACCGGAAGTGAATCCGTTGTTAATTCAAAGGTTCTGATGGACGTAAATGTTTGTCCGTCCAAACTTTGCTCAATCCTGAAGGCATGGGGGTACGGACCACCATTGTGTCTGGTTCGATAACAGAATGCAAACTCAGCATCAGTTTCAATATCAGTCACTTTTACTTGAATGTGATGGGGCTCGTTAACCTGAGTGCCTCTCCAACGGCTATGATAGAAAGTGTTGGGATTGTTATCGATCAATGCCGGTTCACTTCCACCAGATGCAGGGAAGTTGGTCTCCGTATTCTGGTCGGCGTTTGATGAAAGGTAAGCTTTCCCGTTTGCATCCTTACATTGCAAGGCTATAGGAGCAGCAGTAGCCACATTGCGGTCTTCTTTATATTCCACTGTAGCCACTTCGTTCATCAGTGCTTCGGTTTTAGCAATAAGTGCACGCAAGTTGTTCTTCTTAGCTTCCATGGCCTGCATGTCAATTTTATGGCAAGCATCCGCAAACTTTTGGTAAGCTGCATCCAAACTTTCTTTGGCAGTCTTCAGTTGCTCAATCTGTTCTCTGCCCGTTTCCAGTGCCTTGCGAGCTTTTATAATTTCTTCAATAAGGGCATTGTAGTCAGCTTTTGCAGCCTCGTACTTGCTGTTCAGCACAGGAGTAGTCAGTGAAAATTCCGACATCGAGAAGTAAGGGTGATTCTTCTTCGTTTCTCCACCCCAAGTAGCCTTAACCATGAAACGCAGGTAGCGGAAATCAGCATCAAACAGGGGAGAGATAAACTCTGTACTGCGATGCTGGGGCAGTCCCGTGTTGATGGTCATGATGGGAGTGAATTCTCCATTATCCTTAGCACCTTCAATAAGGATGGTTCTCGGACGTTCCTTGCTGTCGGCATTGCGCGTAACGTAACGCATGCTGATTAGCGGAAGTTGCTGATTCTTCAAATCAACTTTCAGATAGTGGTCAAGGCTATCCTTTGATGTTTGGGTAAGTAAGAACGTGTTGATGTTCTTATCAAGCAAGTTGTATCCGTTATTGGCATCGCCATTGACCGAATTATTGGATCCAACCGCATTGCAATAAAGATAGCCTGTTTCGTTTTCCTGTGTGGTTTGCAGTTTCACTTCGGTAATCTCAGCGTTTTTGCGAATCAAAGCTTCGGCCATGCTGGCAGATTTGGCGAGGTTTTGGAAAGCCTGTTCGTTTTCTTCAACCTTGACCAATGACAGGCGCCAGCGGCTCTGCGTACCTTCAATCTTAGCCCAACCTTGCAAGTTGCCTCTTTGATGCTCGTAGTTGATGTAACCCTTGCCGCAACCAAGTGCAAAGTAATTATTGTCAAGGGTTTCCATGTGATAGGGCAGAGTCTCGCTCTTTTCAACCAACTTCATCTGCACGCTTTTTTCTGCAGCTGAAAGGTATTTGCCCGTTTCGACGTGCTTGATGTAGTAGCTGTTTTCGCCCACCATTTCAAAGAGCCATTCGCTGCCTTTGGTTTCCTCGGGCTTGATTCTCATGGCATTGTCGTCATGGCGATACACATATTTGTTCGGACCATATTCGCACTCCAATAAGTATGAACTGTTCGGTACGAACGAAATGCGTGAATCCTCAGCATTCATGATGCGGTGAATTTCCTCGGTCAGCAGTTGCGAGGTTGAAATGTAAGCCGCCTTGTCTTTGTTGTCATACACAGTTTCAGCCTTCGCCAGCAATTTTTCCAGTTCCACAACGGCCTGCTTATGGTAGAAACCAACAATGCGACTTTTCTCGTCGACTTTCTTCAGCAAATTCTTGGCATCCTCCATCGCGGTGCGCAGCAAGTCGCGCTGTTCGCCCACGGCGTCGCTACCTTTGATTTCGGTAAGTTCGCCGGCAGCGTTCACCACGTAGATGTGTAATTTGCGCGAAGCCAGTTTCTGACGGGCACGTTCCGAAAGCGTAAAGCTGTAACGGTCCGAAAAGGCTTGCAGCATGCCTTCATCGTCGTAAGCCAACAAGCCTACACCGCCCTTGGCACCGCTAACCACGATTTGGCCATTCTGCATGACATAGGTGTAGGTGCCTGTAATCGTGTCGTTTTGGGCATGGATAAAGTCGGTGTACATACCCATATCGGCCTGAGGTGCGCCGCTGTAACTGTGACGTTTCGTAGTGCCGTCGTGCGAATAAACCGTTTTGCCGGCACAGTCGTTGATGAAAATGATGTTGCGGTTCAGCGGCAGGTTCCACGATTTAACCTCGGCAATGGCTGCGTCCACCTGTTCTTGCGTCATAGTGTAGTCCGACGAGGTGTAGTCTGCCACATGGCGTTGCTTTAGCGGAGTAAAGAAGCAGTGGGCGCGGAAAAACTCCGTAAGGTCCTCTCCGGCGGCCTTGCAACACATTTTGTAGAAGTGGAGCAAGCACTGCGCACCGTCCTGATCAACTGTTACGTTCATTGGGTCTCGGCGCAGCAGTTCGAACAGGCGAGGGTAGAAGCGGTTGTTCTTGCCCGCCAGGTGATAGTAGAGCCACAACTTGTAGTAAAGGTGCATTTGCACACCCAGCGTGGTATGGAAAAAGTCGCCGTCGGGTCGGTTATATACTTTGAGCAGATTAACCAATGCGCCGTCGGCCATGTTCGAGGTGGCTTTACCGTCGAACCAAACGCAGATGTTTGAAAAAATATTGTTCGACGACTCTTTCAAACCATTCATGTGAATGAGGGCCTGGTGCTGGTGGCCTATTTCGTGGGCAGCTCCCCAAATGTTGCCATAGTTGCTGCTTTCCTTTGAGGCCATACCTACGGTGATAGCCGGGAAGGTGCTGATGTTGTAGCCGCTATAGCCGTTTGAACCAACCATATAGCCGGTTACCATACCCCACGATTTGCCATGAACGCGATACACGTCGGAGTAGTCAATCGGGGTGATGGGGTCGTCGCCCATGTAGGTGTAGATGCCTCGTGAGGGGTCGTCGAGTGTGGGGAAATCCTTTTTGGCTTGTTCGTATTCCTCGCGGCTGAGCAAACCCAGGGTTAATCGTTGGGCAAACATGAGTTTGTCCCATGCTGCAATCACATCTTCCACCTTAACCTGTTCGTTCAGGAAGTTGGACAGACCGGGATATTTTCTACCACCGGCCACCGTGCTGTCTTGATAGAGGTGCAATATCTGGTATTTACCCAGAATGGTGATGGCGTGCATATTGGCGCGCTTTTCGTAATAATCCCAATCCTCGTTTTTGTCGGGAGTGTACAGCGAGTCGCCCATGCGGTTGTAATAACCGTTGAGGTTTCCACCTTCAATGTGGATTTTCAGATCATCGTAACTTGAAAGTTTCAGCCCGGTCAATTTGCGGTCTTTGAAAGTCTCGACCGTGTAGCAAATAAACGTGTTGGTTTCGTTATTCTTAATGGGAACAATGTTCAAGCCTTTCTTGAGCTTTGTTCCGGTTTTGGTATCACCCACGGGGCGGTTATACCCTTCGAATGTACCGAGGTAAACATAAGAGCCTTCCTTAATGTCTCCGCCCACCATGACGTAGAGCGTATCGCCCTTGCTTGCATAAATACCCGTAGGGTTGTTCATCACAGAGTGGGGTTGAATGTGGATAGCCAGGCCTGCTTCATGCGGGTTGCTGTAAGGTTCGCAGAGTTGCACGCGAAATTTTCGAGCATATTTATCGTCCCATTGAGGTTTGGAAGGATTGCCGTTTGCCTCAGTCCAGTCGTTTTTCTTGATTTTTTTAACCAGATTTCTGAGTGCTTTCGGAAGTTTCAGCAAGTCTTCATCCTTGTCCAGCTCGTCTTCTGCCATAGAGGCATACTTGTTTTGCAACACGGTGCAAGCAGTGTCGGTAAAAACCTTGTAGAGGGTTCTTTCGTAAACAAGTGCTCGGTAATATTCTGTTTTCGAAGCCTCATAATGGGCTACTTCTTTAAGCTGCTTTTCAATTTTAGCTTTATCCCAATTGGTTTGAACTTCAATTTTCCATTTTGAAAAATTGTCATTATCACTATTACAGATAATCGTATTTCGGTTACCGGCAAAATTTAAGCATAGGTTGCTCACACCATTCTGAGTGTCGCTCATGACATAATAGGTCGTAGTCCCATTTTTCTCTTTTTCAACACAATAGTGGTATGAAGGAGTGTCTAAAGCAATGGTGGGAATAAGCCCCCAAGGCTCTAAGTGCTTTTCCGAACTGTTCAGATACAAACCATTACCCAAATTGCGTAGCGCAAATTGTCCGGCATTGACTCCTTTGCCTTCGACTGCAATCCAAAGTTGGAAGGGATTTGTATTATTAAGCATGGCATCTCCTATCGTTAAGTTAGGAGCGCTACTTAAGGCTCTGGTATTACCTTTACAGACAAAGTGGTAAACTTTGCCATTTTCTAATTGTGCCCAGACATCCGACAGACACATTGCCGAGACCATCAGCAATGTAATCAGTTTTCGCAAGGGCATACAAACCTTGTTTACGTTCATATTTTAAAGAATTGATTGTTTGGCGTTTAAAAAAAATACTTTTCAATAAAGTGCTTGTTATCCTTCATACGGTTTGATGCATCGCGCAGTTTGCCGTAGTTATATTTACTTGAATGTCAAACAATAGGAAAAATATAGGCCCTGTAACAAGAGCTTATTGTGTGAAAAGAGAATATGTAAGGTTTGATATGGACAAATTGTTATCAAGCCTAATACTTATTCAGTGCAAAATTAGCAAATAATATTATTATGTGCAAGTTAATAAACAAAATATAACATAATAAAGGTATATTTTGACCAACTATCCGTTTTGATTTAACGAATTAGTACATTATCTGTGGTCAGTATACTTTTTGCTGAGGTTGAAAGTACCATTTGTGAAAAAAAGGTCTGACATCGTGGTTGGATGTCAGACCTTTGTTGTAGGTAAAAAATGAAATGATGCTCAGAGGCATATCATTCATTTTTTACTTGTTAGAAAGTGAATGTGATATGTCGAAAATTCACTCCTTCATTATTTCTTTTTTGCGTCTTTGGGGTCAGAAAGTTCAACGGCAAATGAACGATTCAAACCACTTTGCGTTTTGGCACGAATCCACAGAACGCGGTCGGTGCTCAGGTTTGCATTCTTCACCACTTCATCGAAGTCCTCAGTAGTTCTCATTTCCCTGTCGTTAACCTTCATGATAATCAATCCCTTGGTAATGCCGGCATCTTTCAGTTTACCTTCGCGAACAGCCGAAACCATTAAGCCGTAAGGCAGACTCAACTGTTTCTTCTCTGCATCAGTAAGCGGGCGAAGGGCAGCACCCATGGCATCTACGTCAAGGTTTTGTACAGCCGAAGTGGTGCCTTGCACATTACGGAGGGTGAGTGTGGCATGGCGTACCTTTTTATCGCGAATGTACGTTACCTCAATTTTATCGCCCGGACGATGATTAACCAAGAGTTCCTGAAGTTCGCCAAATTTACCAATCTTCTTATTATCGATGGCTGTAATTACATCACCTTCTTTCAGTCCGGCTTCTGAAGCAGCTCCGTCAGCGCTGACTTCAGATACATAAATACCATTGACTGTACCTAAATCAACCTCTTTGCCTTTTTCCTTTTCCATGTCGATGTAGGTCGATACATCCATACCGGCTATACCCAGTAATGCACGTTGCACAGAACCATACTTCTTCAAATCTTCAACCACCTTGTTCATGATAGAAGTAGGAATGGCAAAACCATATCCTGCATACGAACCGGTTTGTGAATAAAGCATGGCGTTGATGCCGACCAACTCACCACGGGCATTCACCAATGCACCACCAGAGTTACCGGGATTGATGGCAGCGTCTGTTTGAATGAAACTTTCGATGCTACCAGGGGCGGCACCCAGCGAACGTGCCTTTGCACTGACAATACCAGCCGTCACCGTTGATGTCAAGCTAAACGGGTTGCCAATGGCAAGCACCCATTCGCCTAATTTCAAGTTATCAGAGTTGGCCACTTGAATAGCAGGCAGTCCTTCAGCTTGTACCTTGATAAGTGCCAAGTCGGTAGTTTTGTCTGTGCCAATGATGCGTGCGCTAAACTCACGATTGTCGTTGAGTTTCACGGTGATTTCGTCCGCATCGCCTACCACGTGGTTGTTGGTCACAATGTAACCATCGGCAGTCAGGATAACTCCGGATCCGGCACCGGTACGTTTGGGCGTTTGAATGCGGCGTTGCTGTCCGCCACCGCCACGACCAAAGAATTCACCAAAGAAATCTTCGAACGGGTTATTGTACTCAATGGTTTGTGTTTTACTATTCGTTGTCACTTTAATGTAAACCACAGAGTTTACAGCCTTTTCGGCAGCAACAGTCAAATCGATGGGATTCTGCGGTACAGCAGTTGCGGCCATAGCCGGAGTTTGAAGTCCAAGTGTAAAGGCCAAAGCCAATACAGTCATCCAGGTTCTTTTCATATTCAAGATATGTTTGATTGATGTTATTATCTATGTTGTAATTTGGTGCTTTTTGATTCGATTGTGCAAAATCAGTGCCAATCAATGGTATTGTCATTACCAAGAAGTAGGTGCTCGGAATAATTTATAGCATTGTTGGTCGGCATCTTAACTAAGCGGTAGCAAAAATACAATTTCTCCTTTTTCTATGTGCATATTGACAAGTAAAAACATCAGATATTGCTCTCTTTTAACACTATTAGGTGAAAGAGTAAAACTTGTTAGGTTTACGAACCTGAAATTAAGGGCTAATTAACGCGTAATGTTAACTGCAAAAAGGAAGTAATGGGGTAGAAAGTAGCTCGTTGCCCTTTATCTTTTCTATATAAGGATAGTGCAAGGCGAGCGCAGTACCGAACTAAAAGTATGCTTTTGAGTCAAGGTATTGCCGAGCCGCATTATACCTTAATAAAGATACACCTACTTATAAGCCAGAAAATGAGCAATTAGAATTAACAGGATTGCCTTAGCCTGAAATACATGCTAAGATTATGAATAGCTCGTTTTGTATTTTTTAAGGATAGAATCTTAGTATATGTATTCGTAGTGTAATGAATTTAAAAACATAAGGAGAAGGGTCGTATTGATTTTAGGACAAAACACGCGTTCGGTAATCAAGGAATAGACAGATTCTGAAAGCGCTGATTATCAGAAGTTCCGAGCTTGTTGAGATTCTTTAAGCGAAAAAAATAACTAGCTCGGAACTAATTTGAACTAGCTCGGAACTAATTTGAACAAGCTCGGAACTAATTTGAACAAGCTTGGAACTAATTTCAACAAGCTTGGAGCAAATTTTCAGAGTCGCGGAGTAATTTGGCAGACCGGTTTATCAACAACCCTTCTGCACTGAAAATGGTGCCCAGTGGCGTTGTGAATTTTTATTTTAAGAGTTTGAAAATATGTGATTTTCTTATGCCTGTTGCACGAATAAGCACCATGGCTGAAAATATAAGGTATGACACCTATTTCATTTTCAATGTTCGCAGATAGCTTTTTTGTTCGGTGGTTATCCTATAGCTCTCGATGGCTTTTTGTATAGTTTTGTTGTGCGTCCATGGTGCAAGTCGTTTTTGCTCAAGATAAGGAATCGTGGCTTCCCATTGTTTGGCAAGAGCTGTTGCAAAGAACCATGCCACCATCATTTTTACATAATATTCATCACTTCTGACTGATGCCGGAATTTCAAGGTATGCTGCCTTAAAATCCTTATCTAAGTAATGCGACATCAGCATCTTTATGCCAAAACGACACGTGTAAATGTGTGATGATTGGGTCCAGCTCTGTATCTTCGTCAACAAATCCTGTTTGTGCTTGGCAAATATTTTGGGAGCCATTATGTCGCAAACCGCCCAGTTATCTATGTGAGGCAGGAAGGCATCTGTCAGACGGATACACGTTTCGTAGTTTCTGATTTCAGCAATCAAAAGTCCATGAAGCATATTTTCGTCGTAGTATGTATGGGGTAATTGCTTAAGGAAATCCATATACGCCATATCTTTTATGTACTCCTTTGCAAATGTGCGTAACACAGGCACACGGATACCTATGAAACAGTGGTCGGGTACGCCGGGCGTCAGTTTGGCTTGAAAAGCAGCATACTGCTTATCCTGTAAAGCAAACAGTTTGTCTTGAAGTGATGTCATATTGTTTAGAGTAGATGATTATTTTTAAACATACGCTGATTGCTGATTATTCACCAACTCATTCAGTGTATCTTCTCTGATAATTTTCGGTTGCGCCTTACCGGCAAGAATAAGTATTTTCTTACCATTGCGGTAGATGTGTAGTTGGCGTGAACGAACAGCAGCGGTCAACTCTTCATCATTTTGTAGGGCTTGCCAAACAGGATAATAGATTCCCGTGGGTTCAAACAGCTTTTTCTGAAGATGTGAACATAGGTTTGTGGTATCAATAGTCATAACCTTTGCTTCTGGTTGTCATACAATGTGGTGTAGATACGCCATCAGTGCTATCTGTATCAGTAAAATGACAGGAATGCTATACTTGAATTTCTTATGCATTGTTTTGTGATGCCAGATTTTCATACCCAGCCATGCACCGATGCTTCCACCAAGAACAGCCGTCGTCAAAAGTTTTGCTTCAGAAATTCGCCACTTGGCTTTCCTGGCCTTATATTTGTCTATGCCGTAGAGGGCGAATGCTGCAATGTTAATGGCAAGCAAATAGAACGTGAGGTAAGAATGTAATGTATCCATATTCATCAATAAATTTATTGCGTTTTTTTGTTCATTCCAAGTGGGGCACATTTTTTCTTGCAAAATTACACTTGAAATCTTGCTTTGTATGTTCATTTTGTTTAAAATTGCATATCAGAACCAATAATCAAAGTGCTTTTCCATGAAAACGATAAAAATCTGTATCCTGTTTTTTTTGATTAGTATCAATCTGTTTGCCCAAAATAATAAGCATACATTTGCTTATGTAGACGAACTTGAAGAGTTTTCTGCAACGACATGGATTCTTGCCGGATGTGAAGAGTTTGACAGAGGTATATACAAACCTTATTACTCTGACATACAAAAGTCTTTTGGCAAGTTCAAATCGCATCCGGTAATGGCATTTCTCAAGAAGATGCGCGATATTCCAGGTGATGTTGACGTCATTTCCTATAATTCTCTTCCGATTGCCAATCATTTGTTAAGCATTGAAAACGGACATTTGCAAGTAAATCAGCATGTTGACTTGGATGAATACTTTGCTAAGAATGACAATAGATGGACGAAGGAAACATTTCTTGAATATGTGGAGCTATTGGATGACTTCTATGAGAAAAGCAATTATGCTTCCTTCTTTAAGAAGCATGCTAAACTGTATGAAAAATACCTCGAAGTAGCGAATCAACAGTTAGCAACCTTAGTTTCCGACTCGCTTTTCATGTCATTATATGGAGAAAAACTGCCGGAAGTGAAAGTGTGTATCAGTCCTGCATACGGTGTCAATAACTTCTCAAGCCTTGATATTAAGACACAGAAAAAACTGGGATTCAAAACCTTTTCATATAGTCCGATTCTCGGTGTCAGCTGTGCGCCCAAGAAAATGCTTGAGAACGATATCATCAAATCAGGAACTTTCATTCACGAACTGTCGCATTCATTCACAGCCCCGCTTTTTCATGCCAATAAAAAAGATTTCTTAGAAATAGGGCGTCGCATTTACCCGTATGTAAAGGATGAATTATACAGATCCGGGTATGATGCCGATGCATTAGGCAACGAGTTCTTTAACACCGTTATGACCATTGTCTACATGCAGGAGTTGCATCTGAGCGAGTACTTGATATCGCATGTAGTGGCAACAGGTGGATATGAAGGATATGTATGGATTGACGAAACCATGAAGTTTATGAAGCAGTTTACTGACAACAGAAAGCAGTATCCCACCATCAAAGAATTCATGCCTCTTTTTATTGAGCACATGTACACTATTGCTGACAGAATTGATTCCATTGCGAAACGTCCTTATATTGTGTCTGTTACACCGGAAATAGGTTCAGTGGTTGAGGGTAATATAAATGAAATAAAAATAGTATTCTCAGAACCTATGCTCAATGTATATGCTACTGAGTTATTGCCTAACCATCATTCGATTTGGCCAGACTCAAGAAGAGCCCTTCGGAAATATAAACTTAGCCCTGATGATATTTCCAAGTTCGAGAATGACACGACTTTTGTTCTGAAAGTTTGTGTACCTTTGGAGTCTGGAAAATCGTATGGCATGGGAATAAATACCAGGGTACTTTATGGCACATCTAATAAATATATGAGTGTAGGCAATGCTATAAAAGATATCTATTTTATTGTGAAGTAATTGGCTGTAAGTTAGTTCTGTAGCAGCCTACAGATTCTGCAGTTACGATACAATAACGCATTCTTAAAGTATTGAAGTCGTCTAAACTTTTCTGACGAAGATTTGAATTGGAGATTTATCTCTTCTAAATTCAATCTTCACCTTTCTTTTTGGCCGTTTTTTGACCTTTCATCAGTCGTGTAGCTCGCTACACTCCTTCTTCAAGGCCCAAAAACGCCTCAAAAAATAAGGCAAATCTTGAATTTCATAAAAGTTCAGACGACTTCATTGATAAATTTTCAATATCTATATAATTCCGGTTATCGTAGTTTGTGAAACAATAAAAAGGCGAGTCCAACTTATGTGATATAAGAGTTGGGCTCGCCTTTCATCGTTGAGTGGATAGTGATATGGGTGCATCAACCATTTAAGATAGGAATTTTAAACCAGATGTGTATAAAAAAAGAGCGATAAAATACCATGAGGTACTTTATCGCTCATTAAATACGATTAGCCGCATGCGATGATTATCGCATCAGCTTGTTTATGCTTGCTTTTTCAGTGTGGCGATTGTTTCCTGAAGTGCAGCAATCTTCGTTTCAGCATCGGTCTGCTTTTTGCGTTCCAGTTCAACAACTGCAGCAGGTGCGTTGTTGACGAAACGTTCGTTCGAAAGTTTTTTCTGAACGCCAATGAGGAAGCCTTGCAGATGTTTTAATTCAGCTTCGGCTTTGTTCAACTCAGCCTCAACGTCGATCAGGCCACCCAGCAGTACGGCAAACTCAGAAGTTCCAACCATGAACGAAGAAGCACCTTCACCTTTCGATTCAACAACCTCAATACCGCTGATACCAGCCATCTTAATGGTGAGTGCATTGAAAGCAGCATAGGGGTTAGAACCAACAACCTGAAGGTCGAGTTCTTCGCGCGGAGAAATGTTTTTGGAATTTCTGATGGCGCGTACACCGGTTACTACATTCTTCATGCCTTCGATGTTGGCCAGCAGTTCCGCATCGGCAGCCTGGGGCTGTTCGATGGTTTGCGGACTTACCATAATGCTTTCGCCTTCTTTACGTTCGGTTAAGTGTTGCCAAAGTTCTTCGGTGATGAAGGGCATGAAGGGGTGGAGCAGATGGAGCAGGTGGTCGAAAGCGGCGAGCACAGCCTGGTAGGTAACTGCGTCGATGGGTTGGCCATAGGCAGGCTTAACCATTTCGAGGAACCAACTTGAGAACTCGTCCCAGAACAGGTGGTAAACTTCCATCAATGCTTCGCTCAAACGGTATTTTGTATAGAGGTCGGCAATTTCGGCTGCGCTTTGACGTAATTTGGCGTTGAACCATTCAACGGCTAAGCGGGCAGTTTCGGGCTGAGACAAATTGGTGTCGACGTTCCAGCCTTGTACAAGACGGAAGGCGTTCCATATTTTGTTGCAGAAGTTTCGACCTTGTTCGCAAAGGGCTTCGTCGAACAGAATGTCATTACCGGCAGGTGCAGCCAACATCATACCCATACGTACACCGTCGGCACCAAATCGGTCGATCAAATCGAGGGGGTCGGGTGAGTTGCCCAACGACTTCGACATCTTACGTCCTAATTTGTCGCGTACGATACCCGTGAAGTATACATTCTTGAAAGGCATCTTTCCGGTATATTCGTAACCGGCCATAATCATACGGGCAACCCAGAAGAAGATGATGTCCGGACCAGTAACCAAGTCGCTTGTCGGATAGTAATATTGGAATTCTTCGTTGTTGGGATCGTTGATGCCTTTGAACAAAGAAATAGGCCAGAGCCATGAAGAGAACCATGTGTCGAGGGCATCCTCATCCTGTCGGAGGTCTGTGGCCGTGAGTTCATTGTTGCCGCTCTTAGCACGGGCCAGTTCTACTGCTTCGTCAATGGTTTCAGCTACCACAAATCCACCCTGTGGCAGGTAGTAGGCAGGAATGCGATGACCCCACCAGAGCTGACGCGAAATACACCAGTCCTTGATGTTTTCCAGCCAGTGGCGATAAGTGTTTTTGTATTTGGTAGGATAGAACTTGATTTCGTCGTTCATGACGGGCGGCAAAGCCAAGTCGGCGAAGTGCTGCATCTTCAAGAACCACTGCATAGACAATTTGGGTTCGATGGGCACACCCGTACGTTCTGAACAACCAATCTTATTGTCGTAGTCTTCAATTTTTTCCATCAGACCGGCTTCCTGTAAGTCGATGGCAATTTGCTTGCGAACATCGAAGCGGTCCTGGCCAACATACATGCCGGCAGCTTCAGAAAGGGTGGCGTCGTCATTGAAAATGTCGATGGCTTCGAGGTTGTACTTCTCACCAAGCATATAGTCGTTGACATCGTGGGCGGGGGTTACTTTCAAACAGCCTGTACCAAACTGAATGTCGACATACTCATCTTCAATAACAGGAATTACGCGGCCAACCAAAGGTACAATCACCTTCTTTCCCTTGAGCCAATGGTTCTTGGGGTCGTTGGGGTTGATGCACATGGCAACGTCGCCCATGATGGTTTCGGGGCGGGTGGTGGCAACTACTGCGTAGCGTCCGCGTTCGTCAGTATGAATAACTTCGCCTTCTTCACCGGTAGCTCCGGTTCCGTCGTCTTCGCTGACGTAGTATTTCATGTAATAAAGTTTGGTGTGCTCTTCCTTATAAATAACTTCTTCGTCTGAAAGAGCCGTTTTGGCGCGAGGGTCCCAGTTAACCATGCGCACACCGCGATAAATCAAACCTTTGTTGTAAAGGTCAACGAATACTTTGATTACACTTTTCGAACGTTCGTCGTCCATGGTAAAGGCAGTGCGTTCCCAGTCGCACGAAGCTCCGACGCGACGTAACTGCTGAAGAATGATGCCACCATGTTCTTCTGTCCAATCCCATGCGTGCTTTAAAAATTCATCGCGCGTAAGGTCGGCTTTCTTGATGCCTTTTTCTGCCAAACGGTTTACGACTTTGGCTTCAGTTGCAATTGAAGCATGGTCGGTACCCGGAACCCAGCAGGCATTTTTGCCTTCCATGCGGGCGTGGCGAACCAAAATGTCTTGAATGGTTTCGTTAAGCATGTGTCCCATGTGCAACACACCTGTTACATTGGGCGGAGGTATAACTACCGTATAGGGTTTACGTCCATCGGGTTTTGACGAGAAAAGGTGATTGTCGGTCCAATATTGGTACCATTTTCCTTCAACCTCTTCGGGATTGTAAGTTTTAGCTAATTCCATTATAAATAGTAGGTGTTTTGAAATTCGTGTCAGAAATGGTAAGTTTGTGCTTACTGATTCGTTGCCGATGATGTTTGATCGGACGTTTGTTCTTAGTGAACACAAACTTATCAAGTTGCAAAGTTACGGTATGGCAGGTTAACAGCAAAAGAAATGTATAAAAAGATGACATATAAGTTAATGCCAAAGCATTTCTTTGCTGATAGTTTGCCATTTTCCACCTTCACGGCGCATCGTTACTTTGGCACTGTCCCAATAGCTGGGCCAACCACCATAAATACCTCCAAGGAAGATAACCTTAATCGGATGTAGTCCTTTAGTAAGTGCCAGTTGTCGGTTTTCGGCAGAATGGCGAGGAACGGCTTTATGTGAATTGTCTACTGCAAGTTTACCATCAATATATAATTGATTGTTGTTTGTAGAAAATTCATAGATGCCCGTTTCCGGTATATTTATATAACCTTCAACCATTGCTGCGTAATCCTTGACATTGCGAACGTTCGATGGAACAGAAGCGAGTGAACGCAATGACTCAATGTTGGCAACGACTGAATCGTTTATAGCTGGCGTTCCTTTAATATGAGTTGGCTGCTGGTAGTTTCCGTCCCATTTCTTTAGGAGTAATCCTGGCTTTGCATCCGTTTTGACAATATTCTTGCTGTACGACTTTTTATCCAGGTATAGGGTTCGCGTCGGCGAAAGAATACCTGAAGGCAGAACCGTTGCAGCATTTATTGTGGTAGAACGGTTAACCACGATGGGAGCCGAATAGGTGGTAGAGTTCACCGTTGGCTGTGTGCCGTCTGTGGTATACACAATGCGCAATGGGCGTGTGGTTTTTAATTGCAGCGTATCAGTGTCGGTAAATGCCAGATAATTAAACGAGCCATTAGGTTGTTCCGGCTGCGGAATGTGGAAGTTTACGTTACGCAGTTGTAATCGGATCGAGGCATCGCCGTCAACTCGTCTGCAGAAATCGGTGAAGTCCTTTCGCTGAACAGCAGACCATCCCACTTCAGCTAAAGCCAAAGCGCGGGGATACAACCGAAATTCAAGATGACTGACAGAGGGCAGGTATTCGCTCCAGCAGTTGGCTTGAATGCCTAAGACCAAATCCTCGCGCCCGGCATCTTTGATAGCTTTGGGTACAGGGTCGTAGCTATATACTTTCTTAAGAGGAGAGTAACCACCGATTGCGCAATAGGGTTCATTGGCAGGATCGCCTTGGAATTGATCGAAGTAGAAGCCTTGGTTGGAGGGCGTCATGAGCACTTTGTGTCCGGCCTTGGCCGCTGTAATACCGCCGGTTTCGCCTCGCCATGACATGACGATAGCCGTAGTGTCGAGGTTGCCACCTTCAAGGATTTCATCCCATCCTATAATGGTTTTTCCTTTTTTATGCAGGTATTTCTCGATGCGTCCAATGACATAACTTTGCAACTGAGCTTCATGTTTATATCCCAGCTCTTTCATTCGAGCTTGGCATTTGTCGCAGTTTTCCCATTCCACTCGGGGACTTTCGTCACCGCCTATATGAAAATATTTGGAGGGAAAGAGGGGAGTCATTTCATCAATGACGTTTTGTAAGAAATTGAACATGAGTTCCTTACCTGGGCACATAACAACGTCCTCCACACCCCAAATAATGCGGGGAGTCGTGGGCTCTTCTTTACAAGATAATTCAGGGTAGGCTGCAATGGCTGCCAGTTCATGTCCGGGTATTTCAAGCTCAGGAATGATTTCAACATGCCGTTGACGGGCATATTCTACGACTTCTTTTATTTCCTTTTGTGTATAGTATCCTTCATGAACCGACTGGTCTCCTTCGATGCGTTTGCTTCCGATAGAGGTTAGTTTCGGGTATTTTTTGATTTCAATTCGCCAACCTTGATCATCAGTTAGATGCCAGTGCATTCTATTGATTTTATAGGATGAAAGCAAATCAATTTGCTTTTTAACAGCACTAACCGGAAGAAAATGACGGCAGGGATCAAGCATTACACCGCGATGCGAAAAGCGAGGTTTGTCTGTTATCTGAACGCTCGGGATTTGCCATGTTTCAATGTTTACTGATGGAGAAGAACTTTCAACCTTGGCAGGCATCAACTGCAAGAGTGTTTGCATGGCATAGAACAGACCTGTGCCAGTTGCTGATTTAGCCGTAATTTGTCGAGGCGTTACTTCCAGTGTATAGGATTCATCACCTTGTAATGATGGGTCAATTACAAAAGTAATGGTATTTTCTGCAAATGCCTTGCCAGATTTGAGCTTGAGTCCGGTCGCATTTTTGATTTTAGATTTGAAAAAATCTGTGGTTTCTTTAGCTTCTTTGCCTTTGGCTGCAACTTGAGTAGTTAAGGGGTTGAATTGAAATGCACCTTCCGTGATTTTTGTTTCAAGAGGGGTCGGTATGATGTTCAGACCTGATGATGCAGTTTGTGCAGTTAAGCTAAGCGTACCGCATAGCATACATGCGGTTAAAATGTTCTTTTTCATGATGTTAGATTACGTTTGGTAAACTAGGATTGTAAAAGCAATCGAAGGAGTGATGACTCTAAATCCTACTTAATACATGAAACATACTGATGATAATGTATGTCTGCTTTATGCAAAGAATTCAGACAATATGAATTTATAATCCTAATTTAGGCTTTACTTTTTTATATCAATGAGGTATGTAACTTTTGCAATGATGGTGCCGTTATTTGAACGCCCAAAAGTATCCTTTTTTGAGTTGTTGAATATATCGGAGAGTCCGTAGTAGTATCTGCCTTCAACTAAAAAGTGCCCAATCTTTGTAGAGAGTTCCAGACCTAAACCACCCGTGATGCCATAATCGAACTTGCGTTCAATGGCCTTACCATATTGATCGATAAGTCCGTTGGGACGATTGGGTACACCTTCGTTGTTCAGTGTGAAATCGCTTTGAGTGGTTTTCTCACCAATGCAATAACCTATTTGTGGGCCCGCGATGAAGTATCCCATAAGTCCTCTATTTTCCTTACCCCATCCCAAACGAGCCAACACAGGTAATTGCAGATAGTGTTGATCACGTCGGTACGTATCAGGCAGAGGTTTAGAGTTTACATCTAAGATATTTTCGTTCCAACCCAAAGTGGTGTAATTTAACTCCAGTTGCAAGGCGCAATATGTTTTGAAATACTTTTCGCTTGTAAAGCGTGCAACAATACCAATGGTTGGACCTATATGCAAGTTTTGTTTGATGGTGGGGTCAAAACCGATGGTGTTCATCGCAACACCACCGGTTACACCTATAGCTATGTTGTTTCTAGGTTCTCCAATTTGTGCATTAGCGTGTGGAGCACTCAAAGTTGCCAATAATATAACAAATACTCGGCTGATATTTTGCAGAAACTTGTAGTTCATTTTTATCTGCTTAGTTCATAGAGGTTTTTACAATGCTCAAGTCTTTCTTGAAATGTACGAGCCACATGCTGCGACTGATGTATCCACCTTTGTTGTTTACCTGGAGAAAGCGCAAATCTGTTTGTAACTTCGGTGTAGCAGCAATGGTTCCGGGCATAGGCTTTTGCGTGTTGAAATCATGTCCAAACGTAGCAAGTCCACCCAAAAATGCCAAGCTGAAATCGTAGCCAAGCGGAGCCATACGTGGTTGGCTGTTCAGCAAACTGGTTTTGAACCATTGTTTGTACGATTGATCAAATGCTGTGGCTGCAGAAGTATGCGGATAATAGTAGCTCGAAGTGAGTATGTATGTATCAGCTGCATGGAGTTGCATTTTTAGGTCGTTTTCTGTGTAAGGAATCCACTGGTCGTAGCCTAAAAGTGAAAGTTTCGCTTGCGGTAACGAACTATTTAAAGTTTGGATTTTAGGTAGCAGCGATTTGAGCGTTTCTGCCGAAGCATCGTCGGGGATAAGCATAAACGGCTCATGGGTATGACCTGCCATCAGTGATTTCAGCGTTTCAGTACTGCTTGAGATTGCTGTTGTAATTACATTGAAATTCAATGATTTCAGTTTTCGCTGAAGTTCATTGCAGAACACTCTTTTGTTACCGTTATTAGACTGTAAAATAATTACGTTCGTTTGTGGTGTAAATGATTTTGTGAATAAATCAATAGCCAAAGCCGTTTCGTAGGCAACCGGAGTGTTGATAACATATACATGCGGATTGTTATTTACTTGGTTCACCTTTGAAGAGAAAGGAATGGCCACCTTGCAGTTTCCATTTGCAGCTGTTGTTACCTCGTCAAAATGTGAAGGATAAAGTGGACCAACAATGACATCAGGCTTTTGTCTGAGAATGTCGTTCATCAGCAAGGCAACCCCTGCGTTGGGAGCAGGCTCATTGTAAACTGTGATGTTTACATTGGTTTGTTTCTCTTTTAAAGCTTCAATGCCAAGAAGCATACCTCGGTAAAACTCAACACTACGCTCATTTTCAACGTTGCTTCCGATAAACGGTAACATTACAGCTACTTTAATCGAACTTAGACCTTTATATTGTGGCTGTGACGAGGACGTCTTATTTGTGCTCGCAGTCGATGCCACAGGAATGCGTATAATCATTCCTTTTTTCAATTTGTAGCTATTTTCTTTGAGGATAGGATTGGCATTTATCAGTTCTTCAACCGTGATGCCGTTGTTTTTAGCTAAACTATAAAGAGTGTCTTTTCGTTTTACCTTATATTCCTTAAAAGTATAGGGCTGTTGGGGGTTGGATGTATTGGGAACTGTACTGCGATTTGATTGCAGCATAGGAACTGCCACATTGAGACTTTTTCCAACTTCTATGTGCTCAGGTTTAACCTGCGGGTTCAAGCGCTGCAGCTCAGTCGTTGTCAGATTGTACTTTCGTGCAATGCTGTAAAAAGTTTCACCTGCTTTTATGGTATGAGTAGCTTCAGCCAACGCATTTGCGTTCACTGAACTCTGTACTTGTGCCGATGCTTCAAGGTTAGTTGAGCAAAATAAGCCCATTGAAAAGACAAAGATGTTGATATATTTCACGTTGCAGTTTTTTGATGTAAAGCAATCCGGCAGTATGGTGAATGAACCATATCCGACAGAATGTGCATGTTGTTTAAATGGCCTTTTATAAAAAAAGTAAGGCAATCAGTATGCTCTTATGCTGCAAAAATACATAAAAGATAGCATTTTATCCTTGACTTCGAAAAGAAAATAGTATATTTGAAGTTCAAAGAGTGTATAATACTGAGTAGATGGTCTGAATTGTTTTTCAAGAAGAAAAATTCTTACACCTATCTTACTTCGTTGTGGATGAATACTTGAAAAAGCGTAGCAGTGGTTCTTCCGTAATGGGGTAACAAGTGTACGATAGATTGCTATATTTCATTATATGGAAAGAGTGATCAGAACCATACAGACTGTTTACAGACAATCATAGGCAGATGCTTCATTTATATAAGGTTAGCGATGCCGATGAAATCAGTTTTTATATTTATAGCTAAATTTCGATGTAACGCATGAATTATACTTCACTTTTAACTGGATTGTTTGCCCTGACAACGGTTATGCCAGCGATGGCACAAAAACGGAAAAATGCGGCTAAAAATGAACCCGTTTTATCTGTTGAACAACTGATTCAACAATATCGTTTTGACGAGGCAGCGCAATTATTGCAACGAGAAATTAAGGCTGCACAAAAAGCAGGCCGCGATACGGAACGCTTGGATGCCGATATGCGACGTGTCAATATGGGTTCTGATATGTTGCGAGGAACAGAAAAAATCACATTTGTCGATAGTTTTCAAGTTTCGCGTAAGCAGGTGTTGAATACCATTCGTTTGTCTGCCGAAGCTGGAAAGTGGGTTTCTACATCATCTTTGGGCGACGCTTTCAAATCGCGGCCCAAAGTGCTGGGAAAACTAGCCTTTGTCAATGAACTTAACGACCGCATTTTCTTTGCTGCGTCAGATTCTGCTCATGGTGCAAAAACCATTTGTTCGGCGTATCATTCTGGCAATAAGTGGGGTACTTCTACAAAGTTGAATGGCCTTAACGATCATGCAGAAGACCAAGATTTTCCTTTTGTAATGCCTGATGGTGTTACCTTGTATTTTGCTTCTCAAGGTGATGAAAGTTTAGGTGGTTATGACCTTTTTGTTACTCGATACGATACAGAAAGCAAGGAATACTTGAAGCCGGAAAACTTGGGTATGCCTTTCAATTCGCCAGCAAATGACTATATGCTTGCTATTGACGAATCGGCGAAGTTAGGCTGGCTGGTTTCAGACCGCTTTCAGTCTTCAGCCGATAGCGTGTGTGTTTATGTGTTCGTTCCGAGTGAAAGCCGTGAAATTTATGAAGTAACAGAGGATACACACTCACAACTGATACGTTTGGCTCGTCTAGAGTCTATCGCAGAAACACAAACAGATAAATCTGTTGTGATTGCTGCCAAACAACGCATGGCTGATTTAATGGAGAAACGCGAAGAAAAGACTGCCCCAAAACGCTATGTGATAAATGACCGCACCGTATACACCAGTTTAAAGCAGTTCCGAAGCGATGCTGCAAGAAGAATTGCCAAACAAGCTGATGAAGCAAAAAAGCAGATAGATGATCTGAAAGCAAAGCGCGATGATTTGCAACGATTGGCTGCTCAGGGAAATAGAACTTCTGATGTTCTGTCGAAACTCAAGCAAATCAATCAAGTGCTTCCTCAGTTAATAAAGCAGTACGAGAGTCTGTGTAAAAACATGCGCCAAGCAGAAGTTAAGTAAAATACATTTCTTCATATTGCGCATCTCTCGCTGTTTCCTATTATTCTGATACAACAGATATTTTTCCTAATGTTATTATGTGTGGCGACTTACTCATCTGAGAAGTCTTTTGGGTGAGTTGCCTCTACTTTAAATCTTTACAATCATGACTAATCAAAAACCTATTGCCCCATCTGAGCTGATTATCAATCCTGATGGTAGTATATTCCATTTGCATGTACGTCCGGAACAGTTGGCTGATAAAGTAATTTTGGTGGGCGATCCCGGGCGCGTGCCTGTTGTTGCAGCTCATTTCGAAACCAAAGAATGCGACATTGAAAGTCGTGAGTTTCGTACGATTACCGGAACCTTCCAAGGTAAACACATTACGGTTGTTTCCACGGGTATCGGATGTGACAACATCGATATTGTGGTTAATGAATTGGATGCACTTGCAAACATTGATTTTGAAACACGTTGTGTGCGTCCTGTGTTGCGTCAACTCGAGTTGGTTCGCATTGGTACTTGCGGCGGATTACAGCCCTTTACTCCTGAGGGTACATTTATTGCAAGTAAACGCAGTATAGGCTTTGATGGCCTGCTCAATTTTTATGCAGGACGCAACGAGGTATGTAATCTCGATTTTGAACAAAAGTTCCTGAATCACATGCAGTGGACAGGTTCACAATGTATTGCTCATCCTTATGTTGTGAGTGCAGATGAAGAGTTACTGGAGCGTATAGCCCAAACAGATATGGTACGTGGTGTGACCATAGCTTGTGGCGGATTCTTTGGTCCTCAAGGCCGACAATTACGTTTACCTTTGGCCGATCCACACGCAAATGCTAAGATTGAAAGCTTTACCTATGGCGAGGAACGCATTACTAATTTCGAGATGGAGAGTAGTGCATTGGCTGGTCTGTCCCTTTTGATGGGACATAAAGCTTTGACTTGTTGTATGGTAATTGCTAACCGTGTGGCGGGTCGTGCCAATCCTAATTATAAGAATAGTATAGACAACTTAATCAAGCTCGTGCTTGAACGAATTTAAGTTGTGCTTATATCTCTTCTTTTAAGCATTTGAAGTAGATTTACACTGTAATGTTTACACAAGGCTTTACCACCTTTAAAAGGTGTGTAAGGCCTTTTCTTGGCTCAGTCGCAAAAGTGTGTGTTAGAAGTCAACAACGCATACTGGATTTCAGACAGGCCTACCTGCCTTACTTTCTGTTGTAACATCGTGTCAAAGAACGCTGAATGAATCACAATAAGGAATACTGTTTTTTTCATCCTTCAAGGCTAATGTGCAGCTTATCAATGCTTTAGTGTTGCCTTTATTGCGAATGCAATGTCAGTGCAAACCGAACGCAGAGCGATGAGAACTGGCTCTCAAAAGCTATGCTGAGGTGCAGCCTGACTTCGCGAATGCAAAGATACAACATGCACAACCCGAAATCCAAATTTTTTCGCTGCCTAATATCGCACCTCGAAAGTTTTTCAGACCTCCGAATGTGCATTCAGCCCTTTATCTATGGGCATTTCGGTGCATTTTTCATACTCGAAAAAAAATGAAATTGGGATATAATATTTTATCTCTTGACAATTATCAAAACGTACGAAACAGTAACATTTTGCCTCACCCAAATACCACAGTCCCCACACCTTTTTTTCTACTGAGCCTACAAAACGCTTCACTACTATGCTTCTAAAAAGAAAACTTAGAAAATATAAAAGCGTTAGCTTACAATAATCTAAAGCAATATATGCCTTATGATTATTGCAAACCAACGCCACACGGGTAACTACGTCACCCCATTTTACACGCCTTGTGAGCAGTAAAATTAGAGTTCCAAGTCGCCATCGAAAATTTCGTGCCAGGGAAGTCCCTGCTTGTTCAATTCTTCCATGAAAGGATCGGGATCGAACTCTTCTACGTTCCATACACCCGGCTTCTTCCACAAGCCAAGCATAAACATGCGGGCACCGATGCAAGCCGGCACACCCGTAGTGTAGCTAACACCCTGCATACCAGTTTCCTCGTAAGCAGCCTGGTGCGAGCAGTTGTTGTAAACGTAGTAAGTATGTTCCTCGCCATTCTTCAAACCGCGGATACGGCAACCGATAGATGTTTCGCCATCATAGTTCTCGCCCAAATCCTGAGGATTAGGCAACACAGTCTTCAAGAACTGCAAAGGAACGATTTCCATACCCTGATAGTTGATAGGCTTGATAGAATCCATACCGATGTTCTGGATAACGCGCAAGTGAGTCAGATATTCCTGACCAAACGTCATCCAGAAGCGGGCACGCTTAATCGTAGGATAGTTCTTCACCAAGCTTTCGATTTCCTCGTGGTGCAGCAGGTAGCTTTCCTTCGGACCTACGTTAGGATAGGTAAGCGGCTGGTGAATTTCGAGCGGTTCAGTTTCAACCCACTGACCGTTTTCCCAATACAAACCCTTCTGGGTAATTTCGCGAATATTGATTTCAGGGTTAAAGTTCGTAGCAAAAGCCTTGTGGTGATTACCAGCATTGCAGTCTACGATGTCGAGATACTGAATCTCGTCGAAGTGATGCTTGGCAGCATAAGCTGTAAAAATGCTCGTCACACCCGGGTCAAAACCACAACCCAAGATAGCAGTCAAGCCAGCCTTTTCAAAGCGATCTTTGTAAGCCCACTGCCATGAATACTCAAAGTGAGCCTCATCCTTCGGTTCATAGTTTGCCGTATCAAGATACGAGCATCCGCACTGCAAACAAGCCTCCATGATGGTAAGGTCCTGATAAGGCAAAGCCAGGTTCATAACCAAGTCAGGTTGGAACTCGCGGAACAAGGTGCAAAGTTCTTCTACATTGTCGGCATCAACCTGTGCCGTTTTGATATCATCGCGACCGATGGCTTTGACAATAGCGTCGCACTTCGACTTCGTACGACTGGCAATCATAATTTCGCTAAACACGTCAGTGTTCTTGGCTACCTTATGTGCAGCTACTGTTGCGACGCCACCGGCGCCGATAATCAATACTTTTCCCATATCGTTGATAAATTGTTATAGTAGTTATTCAGTTTTCACAGACTTTTTAGTCTCGCTCCGGGCTCGTACAGTTCATACTATTAAGCTCACCCGAGCGAAAAATTTATTCTAACCAAATACTGCAAACATTACGCAGCATTCAGCAGTCTGAAAGTCTGAGTGCAAATTTAAAAATTTCTATGATTTTACAAATGCCTTGCAGCTTATTTATGCCCCGATAGTCAAACTTTCTGCCATTTCCGAAAATCCATTGCCAAACTTATTCTGGAATTTCAAGCTTCAGGCGCACCCAAGTTTCATGTCCTTCACGCATAGCATCAGGCAGTTTATAGGAAATGTGCATCGTATCATCGTCCACCAATTTATAGGTAATCTTGTTACTTTTACCCACAAGTTCCGGATCGGTAATCGAACCCTTCACATACTCAATCAGCGTCGAGTCCGAAGTCACTTTAAACTCGCCCCTGTTCGTTATGATGCTTTTTGCCTGCTCATTGGCAATCAGAAATGTTGAAAAATGGTTATCAGTCTGCATAACCTTCCACACGGGCAGACGCACCACCCTGCTACCATCTTTTGCCTGTTGCACCTGTTGCCAAATGCCACACAATTTATCGGCATTCTTAATTTTGTCGGCATGCGCGCCAAGGCCCAAACATAATAACAAAGCTAAAGACACACTCTTTTTCATGGTTGTAAGGTTTTTATAGTAAAAAAAAAAATGCGTTTTACTGAAAAGGATAGAAAGAAGATGTTATCCGTACTTAGAACGAAACACTACCCTTTACCACTGCCTGCGACTGCGCATTACGTATTTCAAAGAGCACATGGTCAGCATTCGCAGCATCGGGTTCGCAGTATATATCCAACTCATCGCCCCAATATGACTCCAAGCAATAAGCCATTTCAATGCGGCGCACTGCACGCTGTTTCATGGCATCGGCCGGCATGCTGTTCAGCAACAATTCCAGGTAACGAATCGAATTGACATGACCATTGATGTCCAAATCGGTATACGCAGCCCGGTGTCTGGCCACCAACTGCGGATTTTTCATGCGCATACGTCCCATGGGGGCAATAGGCGAAGGTTCATCCGGAATCAACACATCGCTAAATCCCCCATCAGGCAAACGAGTCAAGTCTGCAGGCTGACGTGTTTCAGTATTGATGAGCGACCATATACTCGTTGCATGGCCATAAGCCGAACCATCTGGACGCAACACGCTGAAATGGCGGTCTGTAAATTGTCTGTAAACGCGGTCCACCCACGTTTTAATGCTGAATTCTTCGTTCGTCTTAGGCAACGAATCCATTTCAATAACCAGACGCGATAGTACCCAAACCTGCTTCGAAGCAATCATTTCGCTATAACCAAAACCATGATTTCCGGCATGAAGCGAAGCGCAACGTAATATCAGATTGCCCAAATTTCCCCACGACAAATTGCCGCGAACATCCTCCGAAAAAGGTTCTACTTTATATTGATAGCATGATGCTTTTTCCATAATTCAACTATATAATTAAATTTATCAATGCCGTAAACACACCCAACCACACCGTCCGCAACGAATCAGCCCAATCGGTGTATAATCCTAAATTCATTCCGGAAAAAAGCGCATTTTTCAGCCTGACAATCAAGTTTGATTACCGGCTGCATTTTAACAGTTGGAAAGAATCGGCGTTATTTTCGCAAAAACAGCCATTATCTTTGCCTTACATGCAAGCCACATCTGTTTTCACTATCACAAAAGTAGCAATTTCATACAACACTGACAAATAATTATACCAAAAATGCTTAACTTTTCATACAGGTTTAAACGCTATGAAAGCGAATACTTCTCCACTCTCCATATACGCATAAAATCCCATATCCGTCTACTATCTAGTCGTCCCTTAAAAAGCCCATTTTTGCGAGATATTGTTTAAACACAGTATCTCGCATATTTTTTGAAGCATGCCCAAAAGAGCTTTCATAGCTCTTT